>Ga0208560_1000001_pt1 | contig 117824 bp, 100 predicted proteins | sample Virmet3827_250_FD_185742 | JGI IMG/M metagenome (GOLD analysis project Ga0208560, IMG submission 185742) | Marine viral communities from the Southern Atlantic ocean transect to study dissolved organic matter and carbon cycling - metaG 3827_250... | ecosystem: Environmental > Aquatic > Marine >...
AGGCGGCTGTGTTTACCGACCGAATGTCCTGGGCCGATTACTGCGTCGAAACGCTGGCCGCGTCAGCCGTAATGGTCAACGATCATACCGCATTTCGCGTCGACTGGATGCCGTTCGCAGGACGTCGGCAGTCGGGCCTCGGAACAGGCGGTATAGGTTACACGATGGCCGATATGAGCGAAGAAAAGATGGTGGTCGTGAATGCACCATCCAGCGTCCGATGACCTTGAGCGCGGCGAAACGGCTTGCGCCCCTCTTGATACTGGCCGCCTTCGGCCTCGATCAATTGTCGAAAACCTGGGCGCATTCTTTCGTTGGTCCGGGTAACGTGATCGCAGTATTCCCGGGCTTCAATCTAGTCGCCATCACCAATAGCGGCGTGGCTTTCGGACTGGCTGGTGAAGCAGCACCGGCGATACTTATCGCGATCGGCGTTCTGCTTTCGGGCATGCTCGGGATTTGGCTAATCCGAACCCGATCCCCCATCCATGCGCTCGGCTTGAGCCTGGCGATTGGCGCTCGTCTGGCCCGGGCACGGTGTGTTCGAAGGCGCGGATCGGTATGTCCCGCGCAAGGGCACGCCGCAATAGCTCGGTGCCGGTCTTCCCGCCTGCACCGAAGACAGCGATGGGCCTCGTATCGGTCATCTGCTTGTTCCTGTTAAGACAGGTGTGGGCGACGAACGGAGGAGCTGCGGGCGCACGGGGTAGCCAACGGCCCGCCCATGCGCCCTGCCAGTATCAGGCTCCGCCTGCCGGACAGGTGGTATATCCCCAGAACCCGAACTCGTCCTTCATCCGGGGTCCGACGACGATCATCTCCTGCATTTGCAGACCCGCATCGCCTTCATCATCCAGCATGCGGGTCCTGATCCGAAGCTCGCCATTCGAATAGCTGCCGGTGCCATCGGCGGTGACGGGGATCAATTTGCCATTGATCTTGATCGCACCGCCCCCGTCGCCGTCATATACAAACGAGGGAAAGGCTACTTCGGTCAGACGAAACTGGCAGGCCTGTCCTGCGCCCAGAGCAGCAAGGTCCGCGTCATTCATAGTCCCGGGAAGCATGAGGCCCGGGTCAACATTTGCCAGTGCACTGGCCGCGTCCTCGATCGGCGCGGCAGTGGCAGGCGGGTCGAGCTGGGCTTCGCGGTCGTTGCCCGGAGCGGTGTTCGAATTGCAGGCGGCGAGCGGCAGCGCGATGAGCGCCGTTAAAGCTATCTTGTTCATGGCTGCATCTCCTCGGGCAGGCGTTCTTCGGTCCGAGGACCGTTCTGCTCGATATCGTCTATGAGATATTTCATCTCGGCGATCTCGCGGCGCTGGGCGACGATGATTGCCTTGGCGAGTTCGCGAACGCGCGGATCCTTGAGGCTGGCCCGTTCGCTGGTCATGATCGCGATCGAGTGGTGCGGGATCATCGCTGCCATATATTCGGTGTCGTCGACGGTGGTCTGGCTGCGTACCAGCCAAAGTGCGAGCGCGAACACAAAGGCGCCGACGCCCAGAATGATAAAATTCTTGGTCCGGTCCTTGTACATGCCCCACATGAAGAGGAGCATGACGACCATCATCATCGCGCCCATGACAAACATCATCCAGAAGCGCGTTTCACTCCAGAAGACATCGTCAATGGTGAAGGTGTTGGCATACATCAGGAAGAACATGATGACGGTCGAAGTCGATACCATGGCCATGAACCGCCAGTAGTTGCCGCCCCCTCCCTTGTCCGAGTGGGTCGTCTTTTCGGTCATGCTTCTTCTCCTTTGTGCATCATGGTCCAGAATAGCTGCGCCGAGCAGCTGATGAGAGCGAAGCCGGTGAGGGCCTCGACGCCGGCGAGAACCCGCAGGTGCTCGGTTGGGAAAATGTCCGCCAAACCAAGCGTCGTCACGTTGATCAGAGAAAAATAGAAATAGTCCATCGCGGTCATCGCGCCGGCCTGCCGGAAGCCGCCCAGACCCAGCTCCTCGCCGATCCAGAAGCCGGCGGCGAAGAACGCCGCTACGGTCAGATGCGAGAAAAGAACGAGCAGCGCGATGCCCAGCTTGTGCAGAAGGCTGCAGTTTTGCTCGAGCAGCGTATGGCCCGCATTCAGTATGACGAGGTGCGAGCCCACCGATATCAGGAACAGCGAGGTCGCCAGGATTAAACCGAGGATCATGTAAAGACCTTGAGACCCATCCAGAGCCCCATCCCCATCATGAACAGGTTCTCTGTCAGCGAGACGAAACCGAGCGGGACGTTGCTGCTACCTCCGACGCAAGCGCATTTGAGCTCACGCTTGTCGATGTAGACAGCCTTGAAGACGCTGACAGCGCCGACGGTGCCGATGAATAATGCCAGCGGGGCAGAAAGCCAGGTCAGTGCGCCCGCGGTCATGAGAATGCCGGCAGCGGCTTCGCCGAACGGATAGACGAAGCCATAGGGCACCCAGCGCCGTGCGAGTAGATCGTAGTTGAGGAACATGGTCGAGAAACTGCGCACGTCCTGAAGCTTCTGGACGGCGAGCAAGGTCATCGAGAGGCTGACGAACCACTCCGCGGCCCGAACGGTGAAGAGGTCGTCAAAAAACGCCCAGCTCAGCCCGAGCGCGAGCAGCAGCGCGACCGCGAAAATCGCAATGACAGGCTGATAGCTGGTTTCGCCTTCCTCGGGCTGCGAGCGGCTTTTGCCGAAGAACTCGCGGACATCGTCATAGCCGCCAATGCGCTTGCCTTCCATAAAGGTCTGCGGCGTGGTCTCGACGTCGTGCTTGTCCTTGAACGCGTCGGTTTCCTCCCTGCTGGTCAGGTGATGATCGTCGACCTCGAAGCCTTGCCGCTTGAGAAGATCGACCGTTTTGATGCCATAGGGACAGACATGATCCTCCATCACCATCCGGTAAACACTCGCAGTTTTCATGCCTTTACAGCCCCTTGTTCACACGCACAGCCTGGGGCTGCTTGTTCAATTCCAATGTTCGTTTCGCGTTTTCGTTTCATCGTTCTTCGAAAGAGAAACGATGTTTGTCGCAATCGCCGACATTCCTCCCGCGAATCTCTTTCTGCCGGTCGATCGCGCGGCCTGGTACGGACAAGATGGACAAACTTCCGGTATTCCGATTGCAGCCGAAGGAATAAAGACGGGCGGGGCGGCGCGAAATTACGGCGCCGCCTCAAAAATATTTATCTGAGCTGCCAAACAGCCAATGTTGCGCTCAAGGACGGTCGTGATCGCCGCTTCCGCTCTCGACCTTGTTTTCAATAGAATCTGTGTTCGTCTCCCTGCGCTGGCCGGACAGAAATATCCATTCCGCCACGAACACGGCCGCGATTCCGATCACCGCATAGGAAACCACGGCCGGATCGCTCTTGAGTTTGGCGGCCGTAAATGCGGCGAGCACAACGGCGTCGGCCGCCAGCGCGGTGAGCAGGACGGAAGCGCGGGCGCCGATCTCTTTGCGAAGACTGCGAAACACGCCCCAATGGACGAGCATGTCCATGACAAGGTAGAAGAAGGCGCCGAGCGAGGCGATGCGGGAAAGGTCGAACAGGACCGCCAGTGTGCCGGCTATGACGACCGTATAGACCAGCATGTGGCTACGGATGCCGCCCTTCATTCCGAAATGGCTGTGGGGGATCATCTTCATCTCGGTCAGCATTGTCAGCATCCGCGAGACGGCGAACACGCTCGCAATGACCCCCGACGTAGTCGCCGAGATGGCAATCGCTACGGTGAAATAGAACCCGAGATCTCCCAATGCGGGGCGCGCTGCCGCGGCCAGGGAATAGTCACGCGCCTGAACGATCTCGCCGATGCTGAGACTGGAGCCAACGGCCAAGGCGACGAGCAGATAAACCACGATGCACACGGCAATCGAGATCATGATTGTGCGACCGACATTCTTGTGCGGATCGACGATTTCTCCGCCACTGTTGGTGATGGTTGTAAACCCCTTGAATGCAAGGATCGAGAAGGCCACCGAAGCGAGCAATGCTTCGCCGTTCGACAAGGAAGCAGGCTCGGTAAAGGCGCCTGCGAACAGTCCGCTGGCCCAGATCGCCGCAACTGCGAACACCGCTATCCCGCCAACCTTTATCGCCGACATAACGAGCGAAAACCCGCTTACCGATCTATTGCCCGCGGCGTTGACCAGATAGGCGAAAACGATGAGTCCCAGCGCCAAGCCCGATATCAGCAATGCGTTTTCTTCGAGCCCAAACGGACGCAGCGCATAGGTCGCGAAGGTTCGCGCCACCAGGCTCTCATTGATAACCATCGACATGGCCATCAGCACTGATGCGGAGGCCGCGACGACACCCGGACCATAGGCCTTTTGCAGGATCATCGCGATGCCACCCGACGATGGCCAGGCATTCGACATCTTGATGTAGCTGTATGATGCGAGCGCGGTGATGAGCGCGCCTGCGACGAAGGAGAGGGGGAAGAGAGGGCCGGCAAGCTCCGCGATCTGACCGGTGAGCGCAAAAATGCCCGCACCGATCATGACGCCAGTCCCCATGGCAACGCCGCCAAGCAGGGTGATGCTGCTCTTGTTCAGATTATCTTCGTGCGCCGAATGGTTATCCATGCGGTTTACCTTTCTATGGCTTGCGTCGCGCTGCCATCTTCCACAGGCGACCGGCCCTGCCGCAATGCGGAGGCATTGAGGCATGGATCAGGGATGGCGATTTGTTCGATTGTCGAATGTTCACAGCTTCGCACTACGAAGTCTGAGCGAGTTCAGGACTACCGATATGGAGGACGCACTCATCGCAAAGGCTGCGAACATTGGGCCAATCAGGATGCCGAAGAAAGGATAAAGAACACCGGCCGCGACGGGCACGCCCGAGGCGTTGTAAATCAGCGCAAAAAACAGATTTTGCCGAATATTGCGCATCGTAGCCCGGGCAAGCTTGCGGGCCCGGACGATCCCGTCGAGATTGCCTCTAACGAGCGTAATCCCCGCACTTTCGATCGCGACATCCGCGCCGGTTCCCATCGCAATGCCGACATCTGCCTGGGCAAGCGCCGGAGCGTCGTTAACCCCGTCGCCGGCCATGGCCACCTTGGCACCGCCTTCCTGCAATTCACGGATGAGCCGCGCCTTGTCCGCGGGAAGAACGCCTGCGCGAATGTCGTCGATACCAAGGCGGGCGGCAACCGCCTGCGCCGTCCGCTCATTGTCGCCGGTCGCCATAATGATCGTAAGGCCGAGCTTGTGCAGGTCCTTGATCGCCGCAGGAGTGGTTTCCTTGACCGGGTCGGCAACGCTGATGAGGCCAGCAATCTTGCCTGCCACGATCACGAACATGACGGTTTCGCCTTCGTCGCGGCGCGCATTGGCCTTTTCGCTGAGCGTGGCACCTTCCAAACCGAGGTCTGACAGGAGCGCAAGGTTACCCAGCGCGACGCGTTTACCGGAAACCGTGCCCATGACGCCTTTACCGGTTACGGCCTCGAACTCGCTGGCGGCTTCCATCGCGACGCCGCGTTCTTCGGCGCCGCGCACGATCGCTTCTGCGAGCGGGTGCTCCGACCCGCGCTCGAGCGACGCCGCCAGGCTCAACACCTCGATTTCATCGTGGCCCTCTTCGGGCATAACCGCGACGAGCCTTGGGCGCCCCTCGGTCAGCGTACCCGTCTTGTCGACGATCAGCGTATCGATTTTCTCGAAGCGCTCGAGCGCTTCGGCGTTCTTGATCAGAACGCCCGCCTGCGCCCCTCTTCCTGTCGCGGTCATGATCGACATCGGCGTCGCCAGGCCGAGAGCGCAGGGGCAGGCGATGATCAGTACCGCAACTGCAGCAATGAGGGCATAGGCAAGCGCTGGTGCGGGGCCCCAGATCGCCCAGGCGATGAAGGCGAGCACGGCTATGCCGATAACCGCGGGGACGAACATGCCGGCCACCTTGTCGGCGTACTTCTGGATCGGCGCGCGCGAGCGCTGTGCGGCCGCAACCATTTCCACGATCTGCGCGAGCATGGTGTCTGATCCGACACGTTTCGCTTCGATCACCAGGCTGCCTGTTCCGTTGATCGTTGCCCCGGTCACGGCGTCGCCCTCGACCTTTTCGACCGGGACTGGTTCACCGGTGATCATGCTTTCGTCGATCGACGAGCGGCCTTTGAGCACTACACCGTCAACGGGCACCTTGTCGCCTGGGCGGACCCGCAATTGGTCGCCAACAGCCACGTGCTCAAGGGGGATTTCTTCTTCAGTGCCGTCTGCCCTGATGACGCGGGCGGTTTTGGCTGCAAGATCAAGGAGAGCGCGAATGGCCTTACCGGTGCCTTCACGCGCGCGCAGCTCCATGACTTGGCCGAGGAGCACAAGCGTAACGATAACGGCCGCGGCTTCGAAATAGACGCCGACATGTCCCTCTGGATCGCGAAAGCCATCCGGGAAGATGTCCGGTGCCAGGACGGCGACGACACTGAAAATCCATGCGGCGAGAACGCCCATGCCGATGAGCGAGAACATGTTGAGGTTCCAGGTGCGGAACGAATTCCAGCCCCGTTCGAGAAACGGCCATCCGCTCCACAACACGACCGGTGTACCGAGCACCAGTTCAATCCATAGGGTGGCCCGCTCGCCAAATATTTCGCGCACGCCCGGCCAGCCCACATAGGGGCCCATCGTGAGAACAAGCAGCGGCAAGGTGAGGATGGCGCCGACCCAGAAACGCCTTGTAAAGTCGACGAGCTCCGGGTTCGGTCCGTCATCGACCATGGCCGCGGATTCGAGTTCGAGACCCATGCCGCAGATCGGGCACGACCCCATCTTTGGCTGCCGGACCTGCGGGTGCATAGGGCAGGTATAAACCGGTCCGTCATAACCAGCGGGAACGAGATCGTAGCGGCCATCATCGCCAGCAACGGCTTCGCCGTGGCCGCTATGGCTGCAATTAGAATGGTCCATCATAGTCTCCCTGGATCTGGCCAAAGGTGTGCCAGTGTTCCGCCGACAAGGCCGAACCGAGCTGACAGGCGGCGTACCCCGCTGAAAGTGACAGCGTGAAACGGGGAACGAGATCAACCCGACTTGCCGATTTATGGCAGAGGATCATCTCATGCCTGCCGTGCATATTCTTTTCCGCGCTGCGAAAGGTGAGTGTGCGCTTCGCGCGCATCCAATTCCCGTGTACTGTTGCCGGCGCGGAGCAAGAAGCGCGCCACTCCATTGTCGAGAAAATAGATCGGTTCGAGGCTCTTTTGTGCGATCACGCGGCAAACAGTTCGGCCATCGAGATCGTGAAAGTAACAATGGATCAGGGCGCAGGCGTTACCGCCGAGTGCTGATCGTATCGCGTCCATCAGCACGCGCTCGAACCCGTCCTTATTGGGGTGCTTGAGAGTCTTCAGATCGGCCTCGATTCCTACGATGCCCCCGCTATCGTCGACGCCGATGAGCAGCGTGCCGCCATCATTGTTGAGAAATCCGGCAATCGTTTTGAACACGACCTGTTGAAGGCTTCGATTTGCGCGCTGTTCACGCGTACCCCAACGCAGCGACGATTTGAATTCCAGCTGTGCGCCCTCGCCTCGGGCGATGAGCAGCGGCAGCTCTTCGGCCAATTGATGCTCCAGAGAGCGGATTATCTGGCGATCTGCCATGAGCCGCAGATGATAAAGACCAAACGTCAGGCCGATTGCGCCGCCGATCACCGCGAAAGCCAGGCTCATGGGCAGCATTTCGATTTCAAATGCCGCGCTCAGTCGATCGACCGCCGAGCCCAACTGCTCAGCAAATGGCACGCTCGCCGCTGCTGCCCCTCCAGACCCATAAACGAGCGCGGTGAGCGGATGAAGGATTAAGATGCCCAGCACTGGCCCGATAACCGTATGCAGGAACAATTCCCTCTTTTTGCTGAAAGACGAACCGGAAAAGGGTAAGCTGTGCATTGTCATAGGCTTTGCGACCTGTGCGGAATTCGCGGCAGCGGATAAATCCACATTGCCGGTTCTTCACCCGATCCTTTTTCTGAAATAGCGGACGAGCGGGACCCCTAGGATCGCGATATACCAGCCATAGAGAAAGCTGCCGATAGCCCCGGCGAAGAAGCCAGGCCATGTCAACCAATCGAAGCCTGGCAGCAAAGGCGCCCATGCTTCATGCATATGGAAAGTATCGGGCGCGATCAGGCCAAAGGCCACGCAGAGCAGATAGGTAATCAGCAGTAAGACGCTGAAAGCCCAGCCCCAGGCAAGGATTGAACCTTTCGTCGTCGCATTGGTCATCTTTGCCTCCGTCGTATACTATAGGGGGGTATAGTGTATTGCGAACTGCTTTGCAACTGTGTCAAAAGCAGTCAGGAATGAACTCGGCGTCTGGAGAGAACGGCATGAGCGATGATCAAAACCCCAAGTTTCGTGATGTCTTGACCCGAATGCGCAAGATCGAGGGGCAGGCGCGAGGAATATCGAGAATGATGGAAGAAGAGCGCTATTGCGTCGATATCCTGCAGCAGATCCTCGCGCTCGAAGCCGCCGCGCGCGCCGCCAGGACCAAAGTACTCGACATCCATACCAAGCACTGCATCGAACAGGCGCTCTCATCGAACAACAAGGCCGATCAATCGGAGAAGATCGCCGAACTTCTCACTCTCATCGAGCGCATGGCCCGTTAGACCGTCTGGAGCCGATTGAATTGTCGGCTCCAGACGCCAAAGGCTGGTCAGTCGTGCTTGTGTTCGGTCTGCGGCTTTTCAGCCTCGGCGGCCTTTTTCTTGCCATGGCCGGACTGGCCATGGTCCATTTTCGAATGGTCCATCTTGGAATGGTCCATCATCTGGCATGACATTTTTCCGTCCTTGTCCTTCTTCATCATACCCTGCATTTTCTTGCCATCGTGCATCATCTCGCACATTTTGGGCTTTTCAGAAGGGGCCTCCTGAGCAAGGACCGGGCTTGCCGAGAAAGCAAGCGCGCCAGTGACGGTGAGGATCATTTTCATCATTATTCTCCAAAAGTTGGGGGCGTTTTCTTGCCCGTTCAGGGGTAACTTGCGAAAACCGTACGGCCGCCGGGCCCAAAGGCGATGACGTCATAGGGTTGCACACGGTTCTCGTATTCCATGCCAGGTGAGCCCAGCGGCATGCCGGGAACGGCAAGTCCGGAAACGCCTGCCGGGCGCTCGCGCAGCAATTTTGAGATTGCTTCTGCCGGGACGTGACCTTCGATGACATATCCCTCGATCACCATCGTATGGCACGACCACAGATCGGAAGGTACGCCCTTGTCGGCTTTCACCGAACCCATGTCAGTGGTGTCGACAGTCGCAACCTCGGCGTCCATGCCGTTCTCGAAATGGTTGGCCCATTTGAGGCAGCAGCCGCAGCCGGGATCGCGATACATCGTGTAGGTGGCCGCCTGGGCAACGTTCGAACAGGCGGCAATTACCAGGAGGGCTGTTGCGGCGAACGAGTTGCGAAAGCGCTTTCGCGCAAACGTGCGGGTCATGTATGGGGACCTTTCTTGTAGCCGTGCCAGAGCGATATCGCTCCGGTGGCGGTCGGGAAGACGTGAAGCCTTTCGGCGTCGGTGAAAATTTCGGCAAGCTGCCGCTCCAGGATACCGTCGGCATTGGGCTGCGTGTCTTCGACACCGTCGAGCTGCTGCACCGTGGCGCGGAAAAGCTTGCGCATAAGGGCGGAGTCCTGAGCCATATAGTCGGCAATCAGCACCATGCCTCCGGGCTGGAGCAGATCGTGCATCTGCTCCAGGATTGCCCGCTTTTCACCCAGCGGAACCTGATGAAAGACGAGGCTGCTGACGATCTTGTTTGGCTGCCATCGCGCGGTCAGGTCGAGGGTATCGAGAAAGCCATTGTGCCAACGGATCAGATCCGCCCCGGCGCCAAACTTGCGACGCGCGATGGCCAGTGCTGCCGGATCGGGCTCAACGCCGGCGAGACCCGCCTGCGGACAGCTGATCATGAGATCGCGAAGCAAGGTGCCGGTTCCGCACCCAACATCGATAAGATGATCGCCGGGCGCAAGATTGGCGGCGCGGACAACCGCGCGCCGCCATGTCCGCTCACGCGTAAACAAGGCGATGGTGAGGTCATAGACCGGGGTCAGCCAAGCTTTGCCAAGGGCTGGCGTGAAGGCTCGGTCGCCTTGAGGAGCGGCTACCCGTCCCACCTACATGATGCCCATATGATTGGGCCCGTGCACCATCTCCCCGCCGAAATAGCCTTGTACGATGAGCGCCGCAGCGATCAGCGCCAGAAGCAAGCGCAGCGCGCCTCTCCCCTTTCCGCGCGCAGCAACCCACCAGGCGAGGAGGCTCAATATGGCAATCGTCGTGCCGTTCCAGCGGTGAATGGCGAGATTTTCCGACCGGTCCAGCAGTCGCCATCCACCCGCAAACCATCCGAGCAAAGCCGCAACGACCGCCCCGATCGCGCCGCCGGCTACGAGAAACCGGATCGTCGTCTCAAGCCCCAAGGTCGGGCGCACCATCAAGGCGAGTTCGGCGAGTGCGGCGACGAAGAGAAGCGCAATCGGGAAATGCGCCGCGACCGGATGAAGGCGCGACAGAAGGTCCTCTGCCGAGGTCAGGCGGTTTTCCGTGATTTTCTGCTGCATCATGTCTTCAGGCGACATGGACTGCTGCGCGTTCGGCCTGTCCATCTCTTCCCCGGGCGGCGCAAGCTCGCCGGCATGGGCGTCGTCCGGCATGGCCATACCCTCCTCCATCGCCAGCATTTCAGCGTCGGACATATTGTCCTGATGCCCTTCATGCGCGTGCAAGGGTGCCGAAAGCAGAAAGGCTGCGAAGAGGGCGGCGAGGCCAAGGCGGGTGAATATGCTCATATGCCTTGATACGCGCGAGAATATCATACCCCTCAAATATTTTTTTGAGGGCTTCGGCGTGCTGTGGCGTAAAGGAGTTACAATAGTTAGAGGTTGCCTATGTCAGATTATCCTTCCCTCGATGCTTCGCTCAAACAGCTGGCCGCGCATGATATTGTGCATGACCCGTCAGACTTCATGGATGGTGTCTGGCAGCGCGCCGGACAGCTTGGCGAGGTTGCCGATCGCCGCCGGCGTGCCGCGCTCTTTTGCAGCCTGTTCGTCATCGGCCTTGGAGCAGGCTTCGGCACGACCATCATGCCCTACAATCAGGGCTCAACTGCGAGTTCCGCCTATAATGATTTTGCGTCGAACGAGCACCTTTCTCCCGCCGCTCTCCTGCATGTCGGGAGCTAGACTTTGACGAACGGACGCCTCCTGCTTGCCGTTCTTCTTGCCGGGCTCGCGGGATGTTTGGGGGCGATCGCGGCTGATCGCTGGCTCAGCCACGAAGACAATGGCAGCCTGCACCAGTTCGTGCACGAGGAACTGGTTTTGACCGAAGACCAGAACGCGCGCCTCGAGACCCTGGAAGCCCGCTTCGCCGTCGAGCGTGCTGAACTTGAGTCATCGCTGCGCGCGGCAAATGCGAGGCTCGCTCAGGCGATGGCCGACGAGCACGAATATGGCCCCGAAGTGAGCGCGGCGATTGACGATGTGCATGGACGGATGGGCGAATTGCAGAAAGCCACGGTCCAACACGTCTTCGACATGCGCGAGATACTCGAGCCCGAGCAGCAGCGCCTGTTCGATCGGAAGGTCTCCGAGGCGCTCACCAGCAATTCGCGTAATTAGGCTTCCGTGACGCAGGCGCAAAGCCGGTCCGAGACCGCCCTGGTCGAAGATGCCCGCAGGGGCAGCAAGGCAGCATATGGGACGCTGGTCGAACCCCATATAGCGCGGCTTATTGCTTTGGCGACACGCATGCTTGCGTCTCCGCATCAGGCCGAAGACGCTGTTCAGGACGGGCTTGCTTCGGTCTGGGTCGCCCGGCACCGCCTCGACCCGGACCGTCCTGTTGGCCCTTTTTTGACGACAGTCGTGCTCAACAAATGCCGCGACAGGCTGCGCAAACGCAAAACGGCGCGCTTTTTCGGATTGGGCGCGGAATCTGAAACACTGGCGATTGTTGACGACAGCCCCGATCCGCAAGAGATCGCGATGCAGCGCCAGGAATTGCGAATGCTCCTGGAGCAAATCGAGCGTCTTCCGATCCGTCTTCGCGAAGCGCTCATATTGGTCAGTATCGACGGACGCAGCCAGGCGGAAGCCGCCGAACTTCTCGGCGTGTCGGAAAAGGCAATCGAGACCCGCATCTATCGTGCCCGGCAAAAATTGCGCGACCGCCTGGAAAATTTTTGAGGGGTAGAACCGGGCCCTTCGTAGTTGAGGGTGTATCGTTCATACAGGAGCTTTCGATGGTCGCGATCAATCGCCGTAATTTTCTGGGGTCTAGCGCAAGCGGGGTCGGAATGCTTGGCCTTGCCGGTGCAATGCCCGCGTGGGCACGCGGAGGTCTCGATGGCACGATCGCGCGCCGCGGGAGCGACGTTCTGTCCGGCGAACATCTTACAATGAGCGTCGCCGACACGACCTTCACCACTGGCTCGCGCCGCGGGCCGGGTGTTGCCGTGAATGGCACCATCCCAGGACCCTTGGTGCGCCTCAAGGAAGGCCAGAACCTGACGGTCGATCTCCTCAATCGGAGTTCGCATGGCACTTCCATTCACTGGCACGGATTGCTCGTACCCTTCCTTATGGACGGTGTACCCGGGGTGAGCATGGCGGCTGTTGAGCCGGGCGATACCTATCGTTACCAGTTTCCCATCCGCCAGTCGGGCACCTATTGGTGGCACGCGCATACGCTGCAGGAGCCGCTTGGCCATTACGGCCCCCTGATCGTCGACCCGATCGAGCCCGAACCATATGAATACGACCGCGACTATGTTGTCATGCTGTCCGACTGGTCGACCATGAGTCCCTATTCGATCATGAAGAAACTCAAGGTCGCCGAGGGCTACTTCAACTATGGCAAAACCACCTGGACCGACGACTACGACATGAGCGGCGAAGAGCGCCGAATGTGGGCGCGCATGCGGATGATGCCGACCGACATCTCCGACGTGAGCGGCGCGACCTACACCTTCCTCATCAATGGTCACGGGCCGGAAGACGATCTCGAATACCTTTTCCAGCCGGGAGAGAGGGTCCGCTTGCGCTTTATCAACGGCGCCGCGATGACCTATTTCAATATCCGCATCCCTGGCCTGCCGATGACCGTGGTTCAGGCCGATGGCCAAAACGTACAGCCGGTCGAGACCGACGAGTTCCAGATCGGTGTTGCTGAAACCTACGACGTGATCATCGAGCCGCGCGGCGAGGCTTATTCGCTCGTCGCCGAGGCCATTGATCGCTCGGGCATGGGCGTGGCGACCCTTGCCAGTCGCCCCGGCGCCCGGGCCAGCGTCCCGCCCCTGCGCAAACCGCCGCTTCTCACCATGACCGATATGGGCATGGCCGGGCACGGCGATAGCGCAGGCGCTGCTGGAGACGGGCATGCGGGTCACGGTGCCGCGGCGAGCATGGATCAAAGCGCGGGTGGCATGGCCGGAATGGATCATGGCTCCAGCGGTGGATCCGAGATGGCTGGGATGGCCGGCATGTCGGGTATGAACATGCGCGATACATCACTGCTTCCACCCAATGTGAAAGTTGGTCCAGGGATCGACTCGGTTGCCATGAATCCTATCGACCGGATGGGTTTTCCTGGCCTCGGGCTCGACGATGTGAGCCACCGCGTGCTCAACTACAACCAGCTTATCGCCGCCAAGCCCAATACCGACAACCGGCGTCCGAGCCGGCTCAAGACGATCCATCTAACCGGCAATATGGAGCGGTATATGTGGTCGTTCGACGGGAAGAAGTTCGACGAGATCACCGAGCCGATTCAATTTGCCTATAACGAGCGCGTGCGCGTCAAGCTCATCAACAACACCATGATGGCGCATCCGATCCATTTGCACGGACACTTCTTCGAACTCGTGAACGGGGCTCCGGCCGACCGTCAACCGCTCAAACATACGCTGACGGTCCAGCCCGGCGGCAGCGCGCAATTCGACCTGACCGCCAATGAACGGGGCGACTGGGCGTTCCACTGTCATCTCTTTTACCACATGCATAACGGAATGTTTCAGGTGGTGACGGTCCGACCGCTCGAGGGAGGAGAAGGCTGATGAAGCGCGCGACCATGATGATCGCCCTCCCCCTGCTGGCACTTCCGAGCGCAGTCTGGGCACAGCAGCATGATCACGGCACGCAGGCTGCCGAACCGCAGAGCCAGGCCGGGCAAGCTGCTCAAGACGACGAGGCTGCGAGCGAGGCGCACGATCACCATGCGCCGGATCAACCTCAGATGGATCACTCCCGGACGCAGCATCCTCAGGAGGAGGTTGAGAACCCGGAGGTTATGGATCATTCGAACATGGATCATGGGGCAGCCCAGCATGGCGCGATGCCCATGACCGGCAAGGAGGATGAGGGCGGCATGTCGCAAATGGATCATTCCGCGATGGGCCATGGAGCATCCGCCGACCATATGGCGATCCCGGAAGGCCCTCCCCCGCCTGAAGCGCTACAGGGCCCCGCCTTTGCCGCCGATGCCTTTGTCGGCGCAGAGGAAATGGCTGCGTCTCGGGCGGCCGTCACCAAGGAAGTGAGCGGAACGCCGGTATTCTGGTTTCAGGGCGACCGGCTCGAATACCGCCTGCGCGAGGGCGACGACGGCTATTTGTGGGACGTCCAGGGTTATTATGGCGGTGACTACAACAAGTTCTGGTTCAAATCCGAAGGCGAAGGCAGCTTCGGCGAGACCATTGAAAGCGCCGAAGTGCAGGCGCTTTGGAGCCGTGCCATTGCGCCTTTCTTCGATTTTCAGGCGGGCGTGCGGCAGGATTTTACTGGGCCTGAACGCACCCATGCGGTTGTGGGCATCCAAGGGCTCGTTCCCTATGAGTTCGAGGTCGATGCAGCAGCATTTCTGTCGAACAAGGGCGATCTTACCGCACGAATTGAAGGTGAAATCGATCAGTTCATCACACAGCGTCTGATCGTGCAGCCGCGCGCCGAAATCGCGCTGTCAGCACAGGACATTCCCGAACTCGGGATCGGCTCGGGGATCGATACGATCGAGGTCGGCATTCGCCTGCGCTACGAATTCGCGCGCGAATTCGCGCCCTATATCGGCATCGACCAGGAATGGAAGATCGGCAACAGCCGCGATTTCGCAAGGGCCGCCGGCGAGGACCCCAGCGTAACGAACTACGTCGTCGGCGTGCGGTTCTGGTTTTAGGTCAAGGGAGAAGAAACTGACATGATGAACACTTTATTGCGAGTGCCGGTAGTTGCGCTAGCTATTGCTGCGGCGCCAGTGCCGGCTGCGGCGCAGGACATGGACCATTCCGGACATGGGACACATCATTCCGACAAGACAGGTTCGGCCAGCGAAGATGTGTCGGGCGCTGAAGATATTCTCGAGGCTTATCGCGCCGCATTGGTGTCGCGCGATGCCGCAGGCATGTCGGCCCTGTTCGCGGAAGCCTCCGCGATCTTCGAGAACGGCAAGTCCGAGGGGAGTTTCGCCAATTACATGGAGCACCATCTCGGACCCGAGCTCGATGCGATCACGAGCTTTACTTTCACCGACCCGACGCTGACGATGACCCGTAAGGGCCATATGGCCTATGGCTACGAAACCTACGGCTACCGGATCGAGCTCGAGGACGGGCGCGTGATCGAGCGTGACGGGGTCGCGACCTCGGTCCTTTCGCACGATGAATCGGGCTGGAAGATCGTGCAGTACCACTCCTCCTCGCGCGCGCCGCGGCGGCCCTGACCCGCTACGGAGCGGCGAGACAGTTGGCTTCGCGGTCCCTCAAACTGCGCTTGCATGTCTTTAGCAGCAAGCTCCACAAGTGGTTGGCGCTCCTGATCGGGGCGCAAGTTCTGCTGTGGATGGGCACCGGTGCCTTGATGTCCTTTCTCGATCTGGAGGAGGTACGCTCGGAGCATATCGTGTCCCGCGCTGCGCAAATATTGCCTGCCCGGGCCGAGTTACCCGAATGGCTGGAAAGGCAAGATGATGTGGTTTCGGTTGCCACACGTGCTCTCGACGGCAAGGTGGTTACCGAAGTGCGGCGAGCGGATGGCGGTGTCACGCTGCATGATCCGCATAGCGGACGCTTGTTGTCCCCCATTTCGGCCGCGACAGCGCGCGCGATCGCTCGCCGCGCCTGGATAGGCCCGGAGACTTCGGTCGCCGGCGCGCGGCTTGTCGAACGCGACGTCGGGACCGAATTCAGGGGCCCCTTCCCGGCCTGGCAGATCACCTATGACGAACGCGACGCGACGCGCGTCTATATCGACGCCTCGAGCGGAACGGTCCTGTCAGCGCGAAGCGATACCTGGCGGCTCTTCGATTTCATCTGGGGCCTTCACATCATGGACTGGACCCAGCGCGACCGCATCAACAGCTGGTGGCTTCTCCTGTTTGGTATCGCAGGTACGTTCATTGCCCTTTCGGGATTTGTTCTGCTGGCCAACAGGTTACCAAGGATCGGATGGCTTAGGGGGAAACGAAAGTCCGGTTCCTGACTCGCCGACACGGGTCGGATCATCCTGTTCAAGACGCCTCTCTCCTACGCGAGGTTCGCCCGGCCGGCACCATTGATGGATCTCTCGTGGCGATCGGATGCAGCATACCCCCCCAGGGAATAAGGGTGATTTATTCCCCAAAAGGTATATTGCCATTTTATACCCTTGGCGGTATAGTGGAGTGTGGAGGTATGCTATGCGCCAGATCGTCAGGCTTCCCAGTCAACTCGGAGCCGTGATCCAGACCCATCGCCTCGGCAAGGGCCTGACCCAAACCGAGCTCGCCAGACTCGCCGGGACGCAGCAGAAAACCATCTCGGCCATAGAGAACGGAAGCGAAGGAACAAAGCTGGACACGCTCATCAGTGTCATCGCAGTCCTCGGCCTCGATCTTCAGATCGTGCCGCGTCAGCAGGACGGCGCCTCGATTGAGGACGTCTTCTAAATGGCGCGCAAAAAGACCCATGCGCCCCTCGATGTACTTATCAACGGCAGGCAGGTCGGCCGCCTCGAAAAGGCGGCGAGCGGTGCAATCAGTTTCCGGTATTCCGAAGAGTGGCTGGCCTGGGAGCACCGCTTCGCAGCGTCGCTCTCGCTGCCTCTGACCCCGGCGGCCTATCGTGGCGCTCCGGTCATCGCCGTGTTCGACAATCTTCTCCCGGACAGGGATGCAGTACGCCGCCGCGTAGCCGAGCGCATGGGCGCTCAGGGCACCGACTTCTACAGCCTACTCGAAGCCATCGGACGCGACTGCGTCGGTGCCATGCAGTTCCTGCCCGAAGGCGCAGATCAGGCGCAGAGTACCGACATCGAAAGCGAACCGGTCAGCGACACCGAAGTCGAGGCCCTTCTCGCCGATCTCGCACGGGCTCCACTTGGCGTCGATCGGGAACAGGAATTCAGGATCTCGGTTGCCGGCGCGCAGGAGAAGACGGCCCTGCTTCGAATCGATGGGAAATGGCACCGACCGGCCGGTGTGACCCCGACAACTCACATCCTGAAGCCGCAACTTGGACAGATACCCAGCGCCGACGGGATGATCGACATGTCGAACAGCGTCGACAACGAGCACTATTGCATGACGCTGATGAAGGCGTTCGGCCTGTCGGTCGCAGCGACAGAGATCGCGACCGTCGGCCAGCGCCGAGTTCTCGTCGTCGAACGGTTCGACAGGCACTGGCGCAACGCCAAGCAAATCCTGCGTCTGCCGCAAGAGGACTGCTGCCAAGCACTCGGCTATCCGCCCACGCACAAATATCAGAGCGATGGCGGCCCGAACATGAAGGATATCTTCGGCCTGTTGCGCGGTGCTGACGATCCGCAAGCCGACGCAGCCGCCTTTTTCAAGAGCCAGATCCTCTTCTGGCTCATTGGTGCAACGGACGGGCACGCCAAGAATTTCAGTATCTTCCTGAAGCCCGGCGGACGCTACAGCCTGACCCCCTTCTACGATGTGCTCTCGGCCCAACCGGCCGTCGACTCCGACCAGATTGCGCAGAACAGGTTCCGGCTCGCGATGTCCGCAGGCACCAACCGTCACTACCGGCTGAACGAGGTGACCGGTCGGCATTTTGTCCAGTCGGGCAAGTCAGCGGGGCTTGGCAAAGGCCTCATGCGTGCAGCCATCAACGAACTGATGGACCGCGCACGTGATGCGCCGACGGTAGCGCGCGAAGCGATGCCGGTGGACTTCGCCGAACCTGTTCATGACTGCATAGCTGCGGCCCTGGCGACGCGTTTGCCCAGGCTTTCGAGCGCGCTTGAGGAGTTTTAGCTTTAGCATCCGCCAACGAAGTCATCGCCCGCCCTTTGCTGCAGCCCATCGCCACCTGATTTTTTCACGAAGAGCATCCCTTATGCGCGCCCGTCCCTCGCTCCTTTCGCTTTCGGCTGAACGTCACTCGATGACTTTATGGTCGTCAGCCATACGCCCGCGGTTGCAATTGCTGTGCCCATGATGATCAGGGGTGTAAGCCTTTCACCGAAGAAGGCAGCGCCGATCGTTAGACCGAAAACGGGCACCAGGAAGCTGAATACATTAGCCTTCGAGAGTTCGATTTTGCCGAGCGTATATTGCCACAGCCAGAATGCGAGGGCTGTACCTGGGATCGCCAACCCAAGCAGGCTCGCGATGAAAACCGGCGACCAGTCGATTTGGCCCTGATCTTCGGTAAGCAAAGCCAGAAACGCGAGCGGGACAGCGCCGATGAGGAGTTGAAGGCCCATGGCGATCGCTGCGTCGGCGCGCCCCGAGAGCTTCTTGATGGCGATGTTGCCCACGGCAACGCCGAAGGCCGCAAGCAGCACATATGCAAAGCCGGTTGAGAGCGCCAGCGGACCTTGGAGAATTCGTGGGCCAGCAATAATGAGGATTCCCGCAAAGCCGAGCCATAACCCGATCCAGCCTTTGGAGGACAGGCGCTCGCGGAGAAACAGAAAGGCGAGACCTGCCGCGATGAGGGGTTGGCCGTTGGCGATGACGGTTGCAAGGCCGGGCGAAACGAACTCCGCAGCGTGGAACATCCCGTAGTAACCCAGCCCCGTCATGCCGAGACCGGCAAGGATGATCCATCCCCAGATGCTTCCATCGCGCGGAAAGGGCTTTCTGAGAATGATACCGACCGCCAGTAACGTGGTGCCTGCAAGAACCGCGCGCAGCACGGCGAAGGTGAGATGGGGCGCGCTGTCGAGACCGACCGTTATGAGCGGATAGCAGGACGCCCAAAGAAGCATCACTAAGATTGCGGAAAGACGCGCTGGCATAGTAGGTTAAGCGATAGCCTTCCATCCCGGCACCCGCAATGGCGGGCCGCGCAGGTCCAGCCTATGGATCGTCACGCCGAACAGCGAACTTGGATCAATGACCCAAAAGAGATCCCTTTGTATTACTTCGCAAGCGATCCAGATTACTCAGGGATCTCATTCTTTTCATCTGGCCACTTCGGGCTTTGTAAGCCTGGCGGTGCACAGACGTCCGTAATTGCGAGCGAGACCATGGTCGAGCTGAAATCATAATTACAGCGCACGGCAAGCTTGGTACTTGGCCCGTGTGTAACATGGGTGCATGAAGAAATCCTCGGGCATCCAACCAGCGAGGGTAGACTGAATGTGTTTTTCCGCCACAGCGAGTTTCGCCGCCGGCACCGTGCTGTTGGCAACCGGTGCCTTCACAATGCGAATGGCGCGCAATAGCGGCGAGAGACCCTACGCGCTGATTCCGGTTCTGTTTGGCGTCCAGCAATTGATCGAGGGCGCACTGTGGCTGACATTTCCTGACAAGGCGCCGGTACTGAAGACGGTTCTGACCTATCTCTATTCGGTCTTTTCACATGTTCTGTGGCCAATCTACGTCCCGGTGGCGGTCTATATGCTCGAGAAGGTAGCCTGGCGCCGAAAGGCCCTCGTGGCGACGGCGATAGGCGGAACCCTGGTTGGACTCTACCTGCTGTATTTCCTTATCCGCCTGCCAATCGTCGCGACAGCCGGCGACGGTCATATCGACTACGAATCCCCCCACTTCTACGTTGGCATCGTCATGACACTGTATGTCTTGGGTACCTGTGTCAGCCCGCTGCTATCCAGCCATCGCTGGGTAAACTGGTTCGGGGTCGGCGCAATCGTCTCCTTTCTTGCGGCAGGCGCGTTCTATCTCACCTGGTTCATATCGGTGTGGTGCTTCTTTGCCGCAGCGATGAGCGTGATCGTCCTGATGTTCTTTCTGCGTAGAGAGCCCGACGCTCCTCCTTTCCCCCGGATGGGTGAGCCGGTGCGCTAGTTTGTAGGGCGCCAGACAGGCTGCTTTGGTCTCACCGAAGGCGATTTGTGCCCTGAGTTTTCAGTCTGGTATGCCCGCGCCACAGCGCCAGCTCAGGCGGGTGGAAAGGAGGGGTACGCGGTGGGTGTCTCCTCAAGAATTACGTGTTCTGCCTGGTGTGCAGGTCCAGTGCATGGTTGCAAAACTTCTTGCTGCTCTCGGTGCAGTTTTGGCTCGAATTCGAGGCGGCCCCGGCTCACCCCCAAGGTCATTAGCCGATCGAAAGCTTTAGATCTGTCCCCCGTCAGCACCTGTGGCACAGATTTGAGGTTGTGATTTAAGGAGGATTTGGGCTTCGTCGTAGTGACGAAGGAACGAAGATGAAGCCCAAATCCTCAAGGTCCAAAAAACCTGCCGGGCAGGTCGTAAAGGACATCCGCCGCAAGACCCGTCGGCACTTCTCTGCTGAAGACAAGATCAGGATCGTGCTCGATAGCCTGCGCGGCGATGACTCCATTGCCGAGCTGTGCCGCCGTGAAGGGATCGCACAGAGCCTGTATTACACCTGGTCCAAGGAGTTCATGGAGGCCGGCAAGCGCCGTCTGGCTGGTGATACTGCGCGTGCTGCGACCACGGACGAGGTGAAGGACCTGCGCCGTGAGGCCCGTGATCTGAAGGAATGTGTGGCCGATCTCACCCTGGAGAACCGTCTGCTCAAAAAAAGCATGATCGCGGATGGGGGAGACGACGAATGAGATACCCTGCATCCGAGAAGCTGGAGATAATCAGGATCGTCGAGCAGTCGCACCTGCCCGCCAAACGCACGCTGGACCAGCTCGGCGTGGCACGGCGCACCTTCTACCGCTGGTATGATCGTTACCTTGAAGGTGGCCCCGAGGCGCTGGCAGACCGACCATCCGGGCCGAGCCGGGTGTGGAACCGCATCGGCGAGGATGTCCAGCAGCAGATCGTCGAGATGGCGCTGGAACAGACCGAGCTGTCCCCGCGAGAACTGGCGGTGCGCTTCACCGACGAGAAGCGCTACTTCGTGTCCGAAGCTACGGTTTACCGGCTGCTCAAGGCTCATGATCTGATCACCAGCCCGGCCTACACCGTGATCAAGGCGGCAGACGCGTTCCACACACAAACCTCCCGCCCCAACGAGATGTGGCAGACCGACTTTACCTACTTCAAGATCATAGGATGGGGCTGGGTCTATCTCTCGACCGTGCTCGACGATTACTCGCGCTACATCATTGCATGGAAGCTCTGCACCACCATGCGAGCCGAGGACGTCACTGACACGCTCGATATGGCGCTGGCAGCCTCAGGCTGCGACCACGCCAATGTGCTGCACAGGCCCCGCCTGCTCAGCGACAATGGCCCAGCTACATCGCGAGCGAGTTGGCCGAATACATCGAGGCCAACAAGATGAGCCACGTGCGCGGCGCACCCTTCCACCCACAGACCCAAGGCAAGATCGAGCGCTGGCATCAGACGCTCAAAAACCGTGTGCTGTTGGAGAATTACTTCCTGCCGGGCGATCTCGAACAGCAGATCAAGGCCTTCGTCGAGCATTACAACCACCAGCGCTACCACGAGAGCCTCGACAACGTCACACCCGCCGATGCCTACTTCGGCAGGGCTGCCGCCATCATCAAACGAAGAGAAAGGATCAAGCGAAAGACACTCGAACATCGGCGCTTGCAACACCGCAAGCTCGCCGCCTAAACATCAATCCAAGACGAGGCCCACACTCCGCTGATCTACGCCGCGAGTTGTGCCAAATGTTCTGACGACGGACAGACTCTTCTCATCCTCCTGATCGCCGTAACGCTGCTTGCCTTCGGCTATTATGTCGCAAAGCTGGACTTTTCCGAGGTCTTCATGGCCATCGTCGGCCTTTCGGTCTCTGCGATCCCGGAGGGTTTGCCTGCGGTGCTGACGATAACTCTGGCGATCGGTGTGCAGGCCATGGCAAGGCGGAATGCGATTGTGCGGCGCTTGCCTGCAATCGAAACGCTCGGCTCTGTTTCCGTCATTTGCACCGACAAGACCGGTACCTTGACCCGCAACGAAATGATGGCGGCATCGGTCGCACTCGCCGACCAGACATTCTCAATTGCCGGCGACGGGTACGGACCTGAAGGTGAAATCTCTCACGAACACGCCTCCGATGACCCTGCTTATAGCGACGCGCTGTCTGAACTGGCCCTGGTCGCCGCGCTTTGCAACGACGCGGAACTCAACGAGACCGGAGGAAGCTGGACCGTCAGCGGTGACCCGATGGAGGGTGCCCTGCTGGCCTTCGCGATCAAGGCTGGGGGGCCGCTGGAGCCGCTGACGCGGGAATGGTTTCGCAGCGATGCCATACCATTTGACGCGCGATACCGTTTCATGGCGACCCTGCAGCACAAGCGGAATGGTCCAGGTCTGATCACCACAAAAGGTGCGCCCGAACAGGTGCTCTCGATGTGCCTCTCCCAGCGCTGCGCAACCGGCGATGCCGTAGCGCTCGACAGGGATTACTGGCGTATGCGCATCGATGAATTAAGCGCGCGGGGCCAGCGCGTTCTTGCGCTCGCCACACGCGTCGCCAGGCCTGCCGAGCACAAACTCCCGCCGGCAGAGTTCCTGGGCGAACTCGTTTTGCTCGGGCTGGTCGGTCTCATCGATCCCCCACGCCCTTCGGCGGTCGCCGCGATCGCCGAGTGCCGCGCAGCAGGTATCCGGGTAAAAATGATTACGGGTGATCATGCCGGCACCGCAGCCGCCATCGGCAGGCAGGTGGGTCTCGAATATCCGGATCTTGTGCTTACCGGCACTGATCTTGACGCGCTGACCGACCACGAACTGGCTGCCGCGGTTCTCGAGACGGACATTTTCGCCAGAACAAATCCCGGCCACAAGCTGCGGCTCGTCGAAGCGCTGCAATCGCACGGTCTAACGATCGCGATGACAGGGGACGGCGTGAATGATGCGCCTGCGCTGAAACGGGCCGATGCCGGCATCGCTATGGGGCGTAGTGGAAGCGAGGCAGCAAAAGAGGCGGCGGACATCGTCCTCGCTGACGATGACTTTGCCTCCATAGCTGCAGCGGTTCGAGAGGGAAGAACAGTCTACGACAACATCAAGAAGGTCATCAGCTGGACGCTCCCCACCAATGGCGGTGAAGCGCTGACCATCATCATCACGATCCTGCTCGGCCTCACGCTTCCGATCACGCCCATTCAAATCCTCTGGATCAATCTCGTGACGGCCACCACGCTGGGGATCGCCCTTGCTTTCGAACCGACCGAGAAAGATACGATGCTGAGGCCACCGCGACCAAGAGCCGAACCGGTCTTGAACGGCACCCTGGCCTGGCAGATAATTTTCGCCTCGCTGCTCATTTCCGCCGGGGTTTTCGGCGTGTTCGCTTATGGTGTCGAACAGCAATATGATCTCGAATTGGCTCGAACGCTCGCGCTCAACATGCTCGTGATCATGGAGATTTTCTATCTCTTCTACGTGCGAAACATTTATGGCCCATCGCTCACCTGGGCGGCAGTAAGGGGTACCAAGGCGGTATGGGTCACGGTGATAGCCGTGTTCGCCGCGCAACTGGGCATTACCTACGCGCCGCCCCTCCAGGCGATCTTTGCAACACGCCCGGTTCCGTTTGCCGATGGCGTGCTTCTCTTTGCCATAGGCACGGTGTTCTTTGCGGCCCTGGAACTGGAAAAACGACTGCGCTTGAGCTTAAGGGCAATGGGCCAAACGGCGCATCGGCAAGAGTCTGGCGGGTCCAATGCCCAGTGATCGGGAGTGGCTCGCCGCAGACCCGTCTCGCCCTCTATCCCGCTAAGATATTGCTGAGCCTCAAGTTCGGTCCACGACAAGTTACTTGAGTACCTGCAGACCGGGCAGCGCGATGCCAGCTACCCATTCGAGAAATGCCCCGCCTCCAGTCGACACATGGGTGAGGTCCGCAGTCAGACCGCTCTTGTTGAGGGCCGCAACTGTGTCACCGCCACCGGCAAGCGAGGTCAGCGATCCCTTTCGTGTCAGCTCGGCGGCCGCCTGGGCGATCGCGAAAGTCGATGTCTCGAAAGGAGGCGTCTCGAATGCACCGAGCGGGCCATTCCAGATGAGCAGCTGCGAGGATCGCAGCACGTCCAGAGTTTTCGCGACAGTGAGAGGCCCCAGATCAAGGATCATCTCATCGGCGGCGACATCTTCGACCAGGGCCGTGCGCAGCGAAAGGGGATGCGGCGTCAGTTCCCTGCCTACCATGACGTCCTGGGGCAGATGGATCTGGCACTTTCCCTGACTGGCACTCTTCAGAATTCGTAGCGCTGCATCCTCGAGGTTCCGCTCGGCGAGCGATCTGCCGATTGGCTTGTTCAGCGCGGCAAGAAAGGTGTTCGCCATCGCTCCGCCGATGATGAGGTTATCCACCTTCGTGCTGAGCTGCTCGAGGACGTTGAGCTTGCTCGAGATCTTGGCGCCGCCGATAATCGCGGTGGAAGGGCGCCGCCCGAGCCCGGTCGCCGATTGCAACGCCCCGATCTCGTCTTCCAGGGCGCGGCCCATATAGCTCGGCAGCAGTCTTGCCACTCCCACCGAGGATGCATGCGCCCGGTGTGAGGCCGAGAACGCATCGTTGACATAAAAATCCGCAAGGTCGGCCATCGCGCTTGCAAGCTCGGGATCGTTGCTTTCTTCGCCTGCGTAGAAGCGGGTGTTTTCCAGTAAGGCAACATCGCCCGCCTCTAGCTCGGAAACCGCGCGCTGCGCTCCCGGGCCAGTCCAGTCTTCGAGAAAATGAACCTCGTCTCCGAGCAGGGAGCTGTAGGTTTTGGCAACCGGCGCGAGCGAGAATGCCGCGTTCGGTTTTCCTTTGGGACGACCAAGATGCGAGAGCAAAAGGACTACCGCGCCGCGCCTTCTGAGCGCCATCACCGTTGGCAAGCTCGCTCGCAAGCGCGTATCATCACCGACCGCGCCGTCGTTTCCGATTGGTACATTGAAGTCGACCCGGACCAGCGCAATTTGGCCAGCGATTTCGCCCAGATCATCGAGGGTTTGCGGAACCGACATGCGACTATTGCTCCTTGCTGCAGGAATGGGGCGAAGTCGCGGCTCAACCGCGCGCGCTTCCCTCCATTAGGGACGGAATGGCGCGCGAAGGCTTACATAGCAGCAATGAGATAGCGAAAGGCGCCGCCGAAAAGTGTAAGTCGCGCGGGCTTCCGGCGTCCTTTTGGATCAGGTCCAGCAGGGGCGAACGCAAGGCATCTGCCAAGAGTGGCCTGATATGCGTCACGCCAGCGGAGCGCCGGGCGGCTTGCCGAAGCTCGCAAGGTTACAGGAAGGGAATGAGACAAATGAAAACAGTGCTGCTGCACGTCAATCGCGACGCCGGACAGGACAGCCGCCTGGCTGCGGCGATCGATCTCGTGCGAGATCACAAGGGCCTCCTCATCTGTCTGCAAGCCACAAGCTGGAATTCCTATGTTTTTATCGGTGATCCGTATGGTGCAAGCTATATTTCGCCCGAAGCGTTGCAATCGGTTCGCGATGCGGAAAATGAAGATCGCCAATTGATCGAGAGCCGCCTGGCGCAAGAAGGCGTTGAGTGGGAATGGCGCCGCGTCGAGGGTTCCGCAGGACAGGCGCTGGCTGCGCACGCGACTCTGGCCGATCTGGTGGTCATTAGTCAGCCTGAGCAGAAAGATGCCGTCCTGCCGCGAGCCGCGCCGCTCGTCGCCGATCTTGTCGTTCATATCCAGTCTCCTTCGCTCGTCGTACCGCTCGGCGGAAAGCGGTTCGCGCCTAGGGGGAACGCGATCATTGCGTGGAATGGATCCGCCGAAGCCGGGCATGCCGTTCGCTTGAGCCGATCACTCTTGCGCGATGCTGCTGAGGTCCACATCGTAACCGTCAGCGAGGACAAAGAAGGTTCGTCGCCGGACGAACTTGCGCAATATCTTGCACGACACGGCATCGAAGCGCAGACCCGGCGGCAACCCGCCGAAGATGCATCGATCTCTGAAGCGTTGGTGGCTGCGGCGAACGATGTTGGGGCGGCTTACATCGTGCTCGGCGCCTATGGGCACTCGCGTATCCGGGAAACCATACTCGGTGGGGTCACCCGGGAGATGATCCTGCACAGCCCGATCCCGATGATTCTCGCGCACTAGAGCAGAATAGGCATAAGGGATCTAGGCTAGTGTTGGACTGGCGGCGTCTTATCGATCGGCCAAACGCTTGACTGTCGAAGCCCGGTAGATGCGCTCGACGGCGCGCCCGAGCACATCGTTGAATTCCTGATCTTGCATGTGCGCCCGCAAATCCTGCAGCAAAGCCCGGCTGAAGCTCGCGATCATGCCGCGGTTTCTTTCGAGCGCGGCGCAAGCGGCATCCTGGGAGAGCCCACCCGAAAGGGCGAGCACCCGCGCGCAACTGGGATGGGCAACGAGGGGCGCGTAAAGCCCGTCCGAAACCGGCAGCGAGAGTTTCAGGACCACACGGCGGCCATAGCCTTGCCCATCGAGCGCATTGCCGAGTTCGGCCAGAAGGATTCTCTCGCACTCGTCGCGCGTTGCACTTGCGATATTCACTTCCGGTTCGATAATCGGCACAAGTCGCTGGTCGAGGACATGGTTGGCCAGCTCGAATTGCTGGCGCACGACATCGCCGATCCCCCGGTGCGATGCGACGTTGATCACTGAACGCATCTTGGTACCAAGAACGGCCCTAGAGCGCGCACGGGACAGCAGGCTTTCAAGATCCGGCATGGGCTTCATGAGCTGGACGCCGCCCGTATCTTTCTCCAACCCTTGGTCGATCTTGACGAAGGACACGATCCCCCGCCGCCAGAGAAACTCTGGCACCGGTACGGTGTCAATCTGCGCATCCATGGTCCGCTCGAAGAGAATAGCGCCGAGCACCCTTCGCCCATCGAAACATGGAGCTGTCATGATGCGCACGCGAAGTTCATGGATAAGCGCGAACATCTCGTCCTCTCCGGAATACCGGCCCGCGCCGATGCCGAAGGCCTGAAGGGCAGACGGTGTCGAGCCGCCGGACTGGTCGAGTGCCGCAACAAAACCGGCGCCACCCACAAGCTGCGCCATCATTTCTGCATATTTCATGGGGTCTCCCCGGCTCCAGTTTTTGCGAACGTTCCCGACGGCGCTCTCGCGAACAATATCGCCAACGTGCAGAGAACGGACGCTTTTTGCACGGCTTGATTACAACCGCCGCCTGCTACCCCCGCCAAAGGTGAGCGCGACCTGGGTGGCGATACTGTTCGGCCAGCGCAGTAACTTCGCCGAGCAAGCTCTCTTGGTCAGGTCGCCCCGCATAGTAATCCACCCGCGTTTCAAGCGTCCATTCTTCAACGAGGATGCGAGAGGTCAGGGCGGTCGATGATTATCCGGGGAATTCAGATCATGTGGGCAGGAACCCGGTTCCTGCTGGACACGCTGACCGCGATGGGGCTGCGCCGTCTGGGGTTCGGTCGGCGCATGACCACGCTTCCGCAAAGGACCACGCGGCGTCTCGAAAATCTCGGCCCGACCTTCACCAAGCTCGGTCAGGCGCTGAGCGAGCGCCGCGATATCCTCGATGCGAACTGGGCCGCGAGCCTCTCGAACCTGCAAAGCAAGGCCGCTCCTTTCCCTGCCGATGCAGCGGTAAGGATCATCGAGCAGTCATTGGCCGCGAACACAGCAACGGCCTTTGCCAGTTTTGAACGCGACCCTCTGGCCGCGGGCTCGGTAGCCCAGGTCCACGCCGCAAAGCTGCATGACGGACGCGAAGTGGTCGTCAAGGTCCTCCGGCCCGGAGTGGGCGAGCAAATTGCAAGAGATATGCGCATTCTGCTCATATTGGTGCACCTGTTTCAGCATGTCATACCTGCGCTGAGACGTCACCGCGCGGCGGCACTGGCGAAGGAGCTTTCGCACAATCTGAAAAGGGAAACCGATTTCCGGCAGGAAGCGCGCAACATCCGCCTGTTCGCCCGCGCTTTCGCTGATTCTGAGACGGTTTACATTCCCGATGTCGTCGACGAGATGTCGGACGCCTCCGTCATTACGCAGGAGCGCAGCATGGGCACCCCGCTGGATGAGCGCGAGGCCATCGAGCGCGGCAATACGCTCACCGAGACTTTCATCGATTTCTATCTGCAACAGTTTTTCGTTCTTGGTGCCTTTCATGCCGACCCGCATCCGGGCAATTTGCTGATCATGTCGGACGGGCGTCTGTGCGTGCACGATTTCGGAGCTGTCGGCAGGCTCGACATTGGCACCCGCGAGGCTCTGCTCGGTTTTGTGGCAGCGTTCATTTACCTCGATTCCGAATGGCTCACCGATGCGGCGATCGACCTCGGTCTCCTTTCGGTCACTGCCGACCGCGCGGCACTTACCCGGGGCGTGGACGGTATCCTGGCGGAGTTGCGGGGCGCTGCCATGTCGGAATGGTCTCTTGCCAAGACCATGATCGATATCGGACGGTTGTCGGGGCACAGGACACTCAGCTTGCCGCCGCATCTGGCCGCCTTGGTCCGCACTGTGTTCACGGCAGAAAGTACATTGCGGAAGCTCGACCCCGAGGCGGATCTGCTGCTTGTGTTGCAGGCGACCGGAAACCGCTTGCTCGCGGAGCGACGCAGCGCGGCTATCGGCAATCTCCATACCCCCCGGCTCGAATGGGAAATCGCCCGATTGGTCCGGCGGGCGCCCGCAATCGGCGCCGGGTGGCTACAAAGGGTTTCCGCCGGGACGGCAGGGCATCCGAGCGGATCTCTCGCCCCTGGAAACAGGCTTGACCATGCTGTCAGGCAGGTCGCCTTGTCGATCGCCGCGCTCGGCAGCTACCTCGCCTCGGCAGCGCTGATGGTGGCCAATCGGGGTCCGCGCGTGCTTGGCGATATTCCCCTCCCGGCAGCCATCATCCTCGCAGCGGCCCTCCTGCTGACCATTCAAATCCTCATCCAATCGCGCCGTCAAAGCGAGCAACAACCATGAGGCAAATGCACAGCCAGGCAGCACACGCCACGGCTAGTGGCATTCCCCAAACGTCCCGGAGGGACCGCGCATGAACCCTGTCGTCGAAGCCGTTACTGCCCGTATTGCCAACCGTTCGAAGCGGCGACGCGACGCCTATCTCGCCTTCATTGACCGTCAGCGGGATGCCGGCCCGCGACGAAGCGCGCTTTCTTGCAGCAATCTGGCGCACGCATTTGCCGCTTCGGGCGAGGACAAGCAGACCATCGCGGGCGCCCATGCGATCAACATCGGAGTGGTCACCGCCTATAACGATATGCTCTCCGCGCATGCGCCCTATTATCGCTATCCCGAACAAATCAAGATTTTTGCCCGCGAGGTCGGCGCGACAGCGCAGATCGCGGGCGGCGCACCGGCGATGTGCGACGGCGTCACCCAGGGCCAGGACGGCATGGAGCTCTCGCTGTTCAGCCGCGATACAATCGCGCTCGCCACCGCGGTAGGGCTCAGTCACGCGATGTTCGAAGGTGCGCTCCTCCTCGGCATTTGCGACAAGATCGTGCCTGGCTTGTTGATCGGCATGCTCCGTTTCGGACATCTGCCTGCGATCCTCGTGCCCGCCGGGCCGATGCCGTCAGGGCTCCCAAACCGGGAAAAGGCGCGCATCCGCCAGCTCTTCGCCGAAGGAAAGATCGGGCATGACAAGCTGCTCGAAGCCGAGAGCGCCTCCTATCATGCCCCTGGCACCTGCACATTTTACGGCACCGCCAATTCCAACCAGATGATGATGGAGGTGATGGGCCTCCACGTGCCGGGCGCTGCGTTTGTCAATCCCGGCACGAAGCTGCGGCAGCAACTTACGCGCGCTGCCGTCCACAGGATTACCGAGATCGGATCTGAGGGCCAGGATTACCGTCCGCTAGCGCATTGCATCGACGAAAAGGCGATCGTCAATGCTGCCGTGGGCCTGCTCGCAACCGGCGGCTCGACCAACCACACCATTCATCTGCCGGCCATCGCCCGCGCGGCGGGCCTGGAGATCGACTGGAGCGATTTTGAGGAGTTGGGCACGGTCGTTCCGCTCTTGGCGCGGATTTATCCGAATGGCGGTGGCGATGTGAACGACTTCCAAGCGGCAGGCGGAATGGCCTTTGTCATCCGCGAACTCCTCGAGGCAGGTTTGCTTCACCAAGATGTCCTGACCGTCTGGAAGAACGATCTCGGTGCCTATGCAAAGCAGCCGGCATTAGATGGTGATGAACTTGTATGGCGCAGCGGTGCAACAATAAGCCGCGACGAAAGCATTTTGAGAACCGCTCAGGCACCGTTTTCGCTCGATGGCGGGATAAGGCTCCTCACCGGCAATCTCGGTCGCTGTGTCATGAAGACGAGCGCGGTCGCCCCCGAACGCTGGACAATCGAGGCGCCGGCGCGGATTTTTCCGGACCAGGATGACGTGCTACGCGCATTCGAGGCGGGGGAGATCGACCGCGACATGGTGATCGTCGTGCGCTTTCAGGGGCCGCGCGCGAACGGGATGCCCGAACTGCATAAGCTCATGCCACCTCTGGGCGTCCTTCAGGACCGCGGACTCAGCATCGGGCTTGTCACGGACGGCCGTATGTCAGGGGCTTCGGGCAAGGTGCCCGCGGCGATCCATGTCTGGCCCGAAGCGCATGCTGGTGGTCCGCTCGCGCGCTTGCGCGACGGCGACGTGGTGCGGCTGTCTGCGGATAACGGCGTGGTCGAAGCCCTGGTGAGCGAGAAAGACTGGAACGACCGCGAACCCGCCCTGCCGCCGCGGGACGAGCAAGGGCTGGGCCGTGAGCTCTTTGCGATGATGCGCCAGCACGCCGACGAGGCCGAAAAAGGCGCGTCAGCAATGCTGGCACTGGCGGGGCTTTAGCGCGGTGAATGCGAGCACTCCAGGAAAGCGCTCGTCCGCTCTAGGTTCAACGCCGCTTTACAAGGATCGCAGATGAACGTCCTGACCATGCCCGCGCGCCCCTACGATGATCAACGTCCAGGCACTTCGGGGCTCCGAAAACCGGTGGCTATATTCAGGCAGCCGCATTATCTCGAGAACTACCTGCAGGCGATTTTTGAGACGGTCGGCGGAGGCGCGAACCGGACGCTTGTCATCGGCGGAGACGGCCGCTTCTTCAATCGCGAGGCTATCCAGACAGCCAGCAGGATGGCGGCCGCGAATGGCTACAAGCATCTCGTCGTTGGCCGAGCAGGCCTGCTGTCCACGCCGGCAGCTTCCCATCTTATCCGAAAGCGCGGTGCAAGTGGCGGTTTGATCTTCTCGGCCAGCCATAATCCCGGTGGACCCGAAGGTGATTTCGGGATCAAATACAACTCCGCGAACGGAGGGCCTGCCTCGGAAACTCTGTCGCGGGCCATCTACGCGCGTAGCAAACGGATAGTCGCCTATCGCTTGGTGGACGAGCCCGACATCGACATCGATCGATTGGGTAAGGTCTCGCTTGGCGAGACCGAGGTCGAGGTGGTGGATCCGGTGTCGGACTACGCGGAACTTATGGAGACGCTGTTCGATTTCGAGCGCCTCGCCGAATTGCTGACGAGCACCAGTTTCAAAATGCGGTTCGACGCGATGCACGCGATCACCGGACCTTATGCGCGAGCAATCCTCGAGGAGCGCCTCGGGGCGCCGGTCGGAACCGTCATCAATGGAAAGCCCTTGCCGGATTTTGGCGGGGCGAAACCGGACCCAAATCTTGGGCGGAGCCGGAACCTGGTCGACTTCATGTTCGGGCAGGACGCCGTGAATTTTGCTGCCGCCTCGGATGGCGACGGGGATCGCAACATGATCCTGGGTCGCAAAATGTTCGTGACGCCAAGCGACAGTCTCGCCGTGCTAGCGGCAAATGCGCATGTCGTCCCGGGCTACAGCGGCGGTCTCGCCGGCGTCGCGCGCTCCATGCCGACGAGCCGCGCGCTCGACCGTGTCGCGCAAGAGCTCGGCGTTCCCTGTTTCGAAACGCCGACCGGGTGGAAGTTTTTCGGCAATCTGCTCGACGCCGGCAGGATCACGCTGTGCGGCGAAGAAAGTTTCGGGGCCGGGTCCGACCATGTCCGGGAAAAGGATGGCCTGTGGGCGGTGTTGTTCTGGCTCACGATCATCGCCGTTCGCGGCATGCCTGTATACCGCATCATTAAGGATCATTGGGATCGCTACGGGCGTCATTTCTATGCGCGGCACGACTATGAAGCTGTGGACGCCGCCGCGGCGAACTCGCTGATGGACGCCTTGCGCGATCAGGTCGGCGACATGGCTGGCAAGCGGCTCGCCGGGTCGATAGTCAGCACGGCCGACGATTTCAGCTATACCGATCCGGTCGACCGCAGCGTGGCCGAACGCCAGGGCATCAGGGTCCTGCTCGAAGACGGCTCTCGCATCGTCTACCGCCTCTCCGGCACGGGAACGGGGGGTGCGACATTGCGGATTTATCTGGAGCGGTATGAGGCCCGTGCGTGGTTGCACGATAAAGACGCCCGAAAAGTACTGAACGACCTTTCGTTTGCCGCAGGCAGCCTGGCCGAAATTCCGGCACGCCTCGGGCGCGAACGTCCATCGCTTGTAACATGAGACCCAAGCGCGTCTTGGCGCAGGCGGGCAAGAGCGATACCGCGTTTTCCGGACCCCGCAGTCCCGATGCCGCTCGCCCGCGCGATGTAATTTCCGTCCTCCCCATGCGTCTTACCTTTCACGCAAATGGAGCCCGATATGATTTCGAAACACATTCGGTCAGCAATCGCGCTGGTTGCAGCGGCAGGTATGTTCGCAGCGGTCATGGCGCCGACCAACAGTCACGCAGGGGTGGTCGATGGTGTCAGGACCGCGGACGGGTTAATGATGTATCTGGGCGTGGTGCCTGCCGCGACAGTGCGCGGCCACGCCAAGAGCCACCCCGAAGCGAGGATGCACGGCGGCGTGCCCGCCGGTTCGCACAGCATGCATATCGTTGCGGCCGTTTTCGACGAGGCTTCCGGCGCCCGGATAACCGATGCGAAGGTCAGGGCGCATATCACCGAGCCCGGCGGTTTGCAGCGAACGATCCGTCTGGAACCCATGACCGTCGCCGGCGCGCTCACTTTCGGTGGTTTCACGACATTCCAACGCGGCATCAAATACCGGATCGGGATCGAGGTCGAACGCCCCCCGCATATGCAATCCTCCCCGTCCAAGAATACGCCGCCAAGAATGCACCGGGTCCCCGCCGTCACGGCGCACTTTACCTATACCCACGACTAACGATCGGGCCGCGAGGTGCCGATCCGCGCAAGAAAGGGAATTCTTCTTATGGAAGACCACCGATCCGCGACAAGCTTTGATCGCGCCTCTACCCCTCAATCGGTTCCCTCGGGGACGTTTGACGCGGGGCTGCGATCATACATGCTCGGCGTCTATAATTACATGACGAGCGGATTGCTTCTTACCGGTATCGTCGGACTTTGGGTCGCGAATACCGCCAGCATTCGCGAGATCTTCTTTTCCGCTACCGGCGCGCCAACGGTGCTGGGCTGGATCGCCATCTTTGCACCCCTGGCCATTGTCTTTGCCTTGGGATTTGGGATCAATCGTTTCTCGGAAAGGACCGCGAAAACGCTGTTCTGGAGCTATGCGGCACTCATGGGCGTGTCGCTATCGACCGTATTCCTCGCCTATACCGGGGTGAGCATCGCCCGGACCTTTTTCGCCGCCGCCTCTGCCTTTGGCGGCCTGAGCCTGTGGGGATATACAACCAAGAAAGATCTATCGGCCTGGGGCGCCTTTTTGATCATGGGGGTTGTCGGCCTGCTCGTTGCCCTGGTCGTCAATATGTTCCTCCAATCCTCGACAATGGACCTGATTGTCAGCGGTCTGGGCGTGCTTATCTTCGCGGGCCTGACTGCCTATGACACGCAGAAGATCAGAAACATCTATTTCCAGGTCGGGCAGACCGAGTTTCGCGGCAAGGCCATCGTAATGGGCGCCCTGACGCTCTATCTCGATTTCATCAATCTGTTCCTGTTCCTGCTTCGCCTGATGGGAGATCGCCGGTGAGGTCTCCGAGGACGGAGCGCGCACGACATGGTCTAAACGCAGATGTGAGCCCAACCGGCGATGCTGACGTTAATTGAAGCCCGACGATACCACTGACAACCTGAGTTATTAGGATTCTTGATCGATGGGACACCCGTACTTGGAGTTCAGTCTATGGCCGACTTAGGAGCAGTCGCAACCACTTGCGGTTGAATTATTCAATTCGGAGCTGTCTGGCCGTCAATCGCCCTGGAACTCGGAATAGTTTACGAAAAATGCACTCGGATTTGCAATGCACTACGGATGGCGGAAAGCCTTCCAAGTGAGGTTTGATCTGTGTCGAGATTCGTGAAGATAATTTGTTTGGGACTTTGGTTCCTTCTGGCTTTGGTCCCAGATATAGGCGCACGTATTGCAACCATTGACGATTCAACTGCATTGGCCGCCTATTTCGCGCTGCTTGGCTGGACGAGTTTTGGGATCTGCGCCGCTGCCTGCATTTCTTCTGCTGCGATCCGCTGGTCAGGAGCGGTAGTCTTCGCTGCGGCCGCTCTTTTGTTTACCGGCTTCGGTCAAGTAACCGGGCAATTCCTCACCTATGACGCGTTCATCAATCTGCTCAATTCAAGAGCCTTCGTAGACGATGCCTATGCCCAATACGGCGGCAAATTGTGGTGGTCTGCTGCGCTCTCGCTGCTGCTTCTTTTGGGCATTGGCTTGCCCGCGCGCGGACGGCTGGCGCTGCCCAACTGGCTTGCTCCGGTCCCCTACGTAGTGGTGGCCTCGATCGCGGCCATCCTGTTCCTCCGTGGCGGAGAAGGTGCACGCGGGTTGCCTGCCAGCTATCCGACTCTCGCATATGCGAGCCTGTATGGAATTGAGTTCGCACTTTCGCCCAATCGAATTCGGGAAGGCGTCTATTTGCAGCGCACAAGCGAGCCAGTTGATCATATCGTTCTTGTTATCGACGAAAGCGTTTCAGGCCATTATCTGGATATCAACTCGCCTTCCGGTGTCGAAACCGGCCTATCGCGCCAATGGCCGGGTATCACGATCTCGAATTTTGGCGTTGTGCCAAGCATTACCAACTGCAGCATCGGATCGAACCTCGCGTTGCGATTTGGCGGAACACGCGAGAATTACCGGAACAGGATTGCCGCTGGTCCATCGATTTGGGCTTTTGCGAAAAGTGCGGGCATGAAAACCGTTTACATCGACGCGCAGCGCACTGGCGGGGCCCTGCATAACGGAATGAATGACGAAGAAGTCGCGTTGATTGACCGCTTCTTTCAATTCGATGATGAGCCTGTCCTAACCCGCGACTCCCGCGTCGCAGAGCAGATAGCGATTGAAGTATCGAAGCCTGAGCCGAGCTTTATCGTGGCTAACAAGGTCGGGGCGCACTTCCCCGTTCATGACAAGTTTCCAGACGAGTATATGACCTATCGGCCGACCCTGCCTCGCGGCCAGTTCACGGATGTCTCGGATACGGGAAATCGCGAGGGTTTTGACGGTTCTGCCGAAAGCTGGCGCCAATACCGAAATGCATACCGGAACACGATTGCCTGGAACGTTGGCGCGTTCTTCGACCGACTTCTAGCGACAGCAGATTTATCCTCAAGCGCCTTGATCTACACATCCGATCACGGGCAGAACTTGCGTGAGGATGGTAGCTCTGGCCTCTCCACACATTGCAACGCGGATCCGGGCGGTAGCGAAGGCGCTGTCCCATTGGTTTACATCGCTGGAGCGGATGTGTTGCCTTTAGCAAAGGAAATCCGAGGCAACGGCAGCCACTACAGGATCTTTCCGACGCTATTGCGACTCATGGGGTATGATCCGAAAAGAGCGCAGCAAATCTATGGTCCGGATCTATCCGATACTTCGGAGGAGCCGGAAACATTCAATACTCGTTTTAATGCCCGGCTTGGTCAGCTACCTCAATGGCAGTCAATCGACGCAGAAACGCTACTCATACCAGACGACCAGGATGCGGAGAATTGAGAAGCAAGACGATCAGAGTTGTTTTTGCGTGAGAAGTTAAGGGCTGAAAAAGAGTCAGCGCGATACACTACTATTCTTTGTTCTCGCATAGTAAACCTGAAACAAACCCGAATACTTGTATCAAGGTGACGAACCCAATGGCCTGCTAGTTCCCGCAGCCACCTAAGCCATGGGTGCTGAGCCAGCAAAGGCAAAGGGATATGAGGGCAAATGACAATGTCCGATTACCACCCCAATTGCCGACGTTTCAGCACCACGCTGTATTCCCCGTATGCCCACATTGATTTCGGATCCTGACTTCGAGTCGTCTCAGTTAGGCGGCAGTTTCTCTTGCCCGACTCGGACGGTTTCCTATCGCAACACCCGCTCCGGCACAGAAGCGGTCTGAAAGCCTCGGCCCTCGGAACATCTGCAGCCCGAGCCTAGTCGTAGCGGCGCACCTGCATCGATTGCAGCCCCTGAGCGCCTCGTGTCGTAAAGATACTCGCGCGTCAGCGGGACCGCGTCCCGCTTGTGCGCAAGCTGGAGCTGAAAAACCATAAGATTGCCATTGCGAAACATCATCTCGCAGGCGGCGAGATAATACTCCCACATCCGGCAGAAGCGCTCGTCGAAAAGTTCGAGCGCCTTTTCGCGGCGCGATTGAAAGCGCTCGTACCAATGCGCCAGAGTTTCCGCATAATGCAGCCTCAGAATCTCGATATCGGTAACCCACAGGCCCATGCGCTCGACGACGGACAGGGTCTCTGACAGCGACGGGATGTAACCGCCGGGAAAGATGTACTTGTCGACCCAGGGATCCTTTCCGCCCGGGGGAGCCATTCTCCCGATCGAGTGGACGACGGCGATCCCATCCGGAGCAAGATGCTCTTCGATGGCTCTGAAAAAGGACCCGTAGCTGGCTGGGCCGACATGCTCGAACATCCCGACGGAAACGATACGGTCGAATTCACCCTGAAGGTCGCGGTAGTCGCAGAAATCGAACCGCGCCTCTTCTGCAAACCCAGCCTCCTCGGCGCGCTGGCGCGCCAGCGTCAGTTGCTCTTGCGAAAGGCTGATGCCTAACACTTCGGCCGCGCCCTGCTTTGCCAATTCGATCGCGAGGCCGCCCCAGCCACAGCCAATGTCAAGGACGCTCATGCCTTCACCCACCATCAGCTTTTGCACAATGTGAGACCGCTTTGCGGTTTGAGCATCATCGAGAGAGCCGCAACCTTGGCAAAAATAAGCACAAGAATACTGCCAGTCTTCGTCGAGGAAGAGTGCATAGAACTCGTTCGAAAGGTCGTAGTGATGCGCGACGTTTCTGGCCGCTTTACGGCGGCGGTTGCCTGTGAGACGGGTGGCTATCCGCGCGAGCGGTGCGCGGAGGCGTTCGATCGGCAATTCATCAAGTGCATCGAGCCCGGAAGTAACAATTGCAAGGAGATCGCGAATGGATCCGTCCTCCACTGTGAGGGACCCATCCATATAGGCCTCGCCGAGCGCAAGCGAGGGGCGCGAGAGAAGCTTGAACGGCAGCGCAGCGCTATGAAGCTTGATCGCAACCGAGGGTCCTGGTGAACCGGAATCGATGACCAGTCGCGTCGCGTGAGCACCGATGACTGTAAGTCGACCAGCCTTCACGATGGCGCGCAAGGCCGGCTTCAATGCACGCAGACCAAGTTCGTGACGCGCTGATTTTCCTCGTTGTCTCTGGGTCATACCGCCTCTCAGGTCTTGAATGATTGTGTTCCCAAAGACGAGCGGTCGGAGATCAACTTACACTTCCAAGTCCGGCGTGGGTGCTTTCGGGCACCACAAGAAAGCCTCCCTGTAAGAACGCGGCCGGCTCTGCGTCTATTTCCTGAAGCACCGCCTATTGAAGCGCGGCTTTGCGATGGAGGTATAACTATGCGAAAGGGGACAAGTGGTCCGGATCGGCCCTTTTTCGGAACGCGGGCAGGAATAACGGTGACCGTGTTTCTTCTCGCCGTCGGGTTCCTGCTGCTGTTCGAGCATCAGGCCCATATCCCCGGTGACTATTATCTGCTCGGATTGATCCTGGCGTTTTGCGTGGGCATCCACCTCTTCATGCACGGTGGGCATGGCGGACACGGCGGGCATGGCCCGGCCGATACACCACCGTCCGGGCACCATGGCGCACATGACCAGACAACCGATACCGCGTCCAAGAAAACTGCCTCCCGATATGCGGCCAATGACCGGCCGGGCAACGATAGAGGAGTGCGCTGACGATGCACGATTCCGCATACGGACTTTGGATATTGGTCGCCTTCAACTCGGCGATCTTCATTCTTTTTGCGTTCAGCTTTTTCAAGCCGAAATCGGGCCGCGATTGGCGCTCCTTTGGGGCGTTCAGCGCCTTTCTCGTGGCGCTTTTCACCGAGATGTACGGCTTCCCGCTTACCATCTACTTCCTGTCCGGATGGCTGCAGAGCAATTATCCGTCGGTTGACTGGTTCGCGCACGATTCCGGTCATTTGCTCGAAATGCTGTTTGGCTGGCGCGGCAATCCGCATTTCGGTCCGTTCCACCTCCTCAGTTTTGGTTTGATCGGAGGTGGTTTCATCCTTTTGTCGGCCGCGTGGCGCGTGCTCTATCAGGCACAGAAGGGGGGGACACTTGCAACCGAAGGACCTTATGCTCGCATCCGCCACCCGCAATATGTCGGTTTCGTCCTCATCATGCTGGGCTTTCTGGTTCAGTGGCCGACCATACTTACGCTGGCCATGTTCCCGATCCTCCTCCTCATGTACTGGCGGCTGTCGCTGCGGGAGGAGCGAGAGGCACTCGCCGGGTTCGGCGAGCGCTATCGCCAATACGCAGCACGCGTTCCCCGGTTTTTCCCGAAGTTTCGCACGCTCGTCTCCGCCAAGCCAGGGAGGTGACAATAACTTGCTCCATTCCTGCCGGGGCGCGGTTCGCGACTGACCTGACCTAGTGAGCGCAGCCGTTACAGTGGTCGGCGCAGGTCCGGCGGGTCTCGCCGCGGCGATCGTGCTCGCCAAAGGCGGAAGGGATGTCGAGCTTCACGAATGGCACCGCCACGTCGGGGCGCGCTTTCACGGCGATTTCCAGGGCCTTGAAAACTGGAGCTGCGACGAGGATACGCTGTGCGAACTCCAAAGCTGGGGGATCGATATCAACTTCCTGGCCCATCCAGTTCGAACAGGCACGGGTTTCGATGCGCGCGGACGGCGGTACGAGATTTCAGCGCGCCGCCCACTCTATTATCTCGTTGAGCGCGGCGGATCGGTGCAAAGCCTCGAGTATGGGCTCCTCAAGCAGGCAGAGGCGCTTGGTGTGCAGGTCCATTTCGGGAGCCGCGTTCGCGAAACCGAGGGAGAAACGATCCTCGCCGGGGGACCGCGCAAAGCCGATATCATCGCCTCGGGATATGTATTCGAAACCGAGTGTGAAGATGGAGCTTACATTGCCTTCGACGACCGTTTGGCACCGCGAGGCTATGCCTATCTCCTGGTCCATCAAGGCCGCGGGACTATCGCAGCGTGTCTTTTTCGCGGCTTCAAACGGCAACAGGAATTTGTCGAGCGAACCTGTGATTTCTTCCGGGAGAAAGTCGGGCTCGTGATGCGTAACCAACAAGCCTTCGGCGGTTATGGAAATCTGCGACTCCCAAGAAGCGCAGTCCAGGGGCGCCATCCGGTTGCGGGCGAGCATGCGGGTTTCCAGGATGCCCTTGCGGGGTTTGGTTTACGCTATTCAATCACTTCGGGCGCGCTCGCTGCACAAAGCATCCTCGAAAATCGAAGCTATGAGCAATTGTGGCGCCGTTTGCTTTTACCGAGAATGAAGGCGGGCATCGTCAATCGTTTTGTCTTCAACAGCATCGGAACGACAGGACGCCATTGGGTGACAGCGAAACTGATGCAAGCCAGTACGGGAGAAAGGCTGCACAAGCTGTATGCGGCATCGTCTCTCCACGCTCTGCTCTTCCCCGCTGCAGAACGTCGCCTGCGCAGGGGCTTACATGACCCAAGTTGCGACCATCAGGACTGCACATGCGTGTGGTGCGAACATGGAACGGCGTTCTGACGATGCAGGTGACCGATCCAGTATGCCGGCGTAGCATTCCGCTAGAGACCGTCGAGGCCCACCGCGAATTTTTGGGATGGTCTTATTTCTTCTGCTCGGCTCAGTGCGTGCGGCGCTTCGATCAGCGCCCCGAGAATTACATTGATCGGCAGCAAGGCGGGCCGCCGGCGCACATTGAGCAGCCCTGACAGGGCAGAGCCTCTTCGCTTGGAGGCGAATGCGCATCGACCCTTGCGCGCCGTCTGGTGAGCAAGATGCCCCGCCGGGCCAGAGCCTCCACCGATCGATAATCCCGGTTCGATCTTGGAACGCGAGATCGCGAGCGAACCAATGGTGCGGGTGTAATTGATCGGCACCGATGGCGTCCAAGTATATGTCGGCCTTCCCCGATCGGCCGGCTTTCGAGAAGAAGTCTCGCTGCCCTGCATGAGGCTGGTGAGACCATGCCGGTGTTCCCTGCGTCTGATGGCCGATGTGCCATAAATTCCATTCGCGGGGACACCAGGCATGATTGCCTGGGCGAAACGATGATGATGCCGGAGGGTACTGCCATGTCGACGAATACCCGATCACGTGCCAGCACGGTGCTGAGGTCGCCGGTTGGAGACGAACGCACCCGCTTTCCCAGCCAAGCGCCGCAAATTCTTGCTTGTCTGGACGAAGACATGAATCGCCTCGAAGTGGCACGGCACGCGCGCGCAATCGCGAAAGCTCTCGGCCTGCAGCTTGGCTTTGCGCAGATCGTTGAAACGGCCCCGCATGGGGTTCTTCCTGCCGACCCGATCGAGTGGAACCTGCGCTTCACCGAATGCCGCGACGGCATAGGCGAGCTTATTGGGGAGGCCAGCGAGACGGTCTCGGATGTGCTGCCCGTTGTTCTCCCGGGGACCGCCCATGAACGGCTGATAGACTGGGCGGAGGGTCATCGCGGGTCGGTCCTCGTCCTCGCGCGGCATAGCGGGCGAGGTCCACATTCAGGCCTGGGCACCACCGCCGACCGGCTGCTGAAAAGCGGCGCAGCATCCATGCTTCTACTTCCTTCGGGACGCGAAAGGAAATGTTCGGCCGAGTACCGCAAACTTCTGGTGCCGCTTGACGGATCGCCCAATTCCGAGAGCGTGCTGCCGGTTGTCACAAGGCTTGCCCAGTCGCTAGAAGCGCAAGTGATCCTGGCGCACATTGTTTCTCCAACCGCCGAATTGCCCTCACACGAAACACAGGCCGGTTCCGATAGGAGCAATACCTCCGCGCGCGCACGCAACTATCTCGAAACATGGAAGTTGAGGCTCCTGCGGCAAGGCATCGACGCTACCGTGTATTTCGGAACCGACAGCGAAACGTGCGAGCGGCTCAATCTGATCGCATCCCGCCTCGAAATCGAACTTGTTGTGGTCGCTTCCCATGGCCAGACCAACCTTGCCAGCGCGCCCTACGGAAGTGTCGCCGGCGCTCTGGCGAAAAGTGCGCCTTGCCCGACATTCATCGTCCAACCGGACCTTCGGATTCCATTGGCCAAACCGGGCCGCTCTGGCTTCATGTTCGAGGCCCTCGCTGCGGAAACTGAATTCGCCAGCTGATGTCGGACATTAATAGCGATTTCTCGGCGCTCGATCATGCTGCAATCCAGTTTGCCGAGGAGGACCGGATATCCGCGCAAGCAGCGCAAGAGATTCCCGCTCGCAGAGGAACCGATGCCATCCTCGAGTGGCTGCGTGCGGCTTGCCTAGCATGCGCCAAGGCTGGGGCCGAAGCCAGCAAGGCGGCGGAATGGTTGCTCGACAATGACTATGTGGTCCACCGCGCGCTGAGGCAGATCAAAGAGGATCTGCCAACCGGCTTCTATAGCAAACTGCCAGCCCTCGAGGGTGAAGAAACCATTGGCTTCCCGCGTGCCTTCGTGCTCGCGCACCGTTTTCTCGAACTGAGCCGAATGCAGGTTTCGGCATCGGCCCTGAGCCGGTTCCTGATCGCTTATCAGCGCACGGCGCCGCTCCGCATCGGAGAACTCTGGGCGTTCCCGGCCATGCTTCGCATCGCTTGCGTCGAGATCCTCGTGGAAACCTTGTCGACCCTGCTGTGCGATCAGCTCGACGTGCCCGTCGCGACCACCTCATGGGCAGGCGAGGCGCATGCACTGGAAGCAAATGAACGGGTCGCACGCGCGATCGCCAATCTCAGTACCCTTGATGCCATCTCGTGGGAGGATTTGTTCGACGACGTAAGTCCGGTAGAACAGATCTTGCGAAACGACCCATCCGGATATTACGGGCAGATGGATTTCGATAGTCGCGATCGCTATCGCCGCGCGGTTGAAGAACTGGCGGAATATGGCGATTTATCCGAGACCGATGTCGCACTCGAGGCGATCCAAGCAAGCCGCGCCGCTTTGCCTGACGACCGATCTCATCACGTCGGATTCTGGCTCAGCGGTGATGGACGCAGGGCATTCCGGCAACAGACAGGAGCGGTATTCCCGGCTCGGGTTCGGCTTCTGGACTATGCCTTGCGCCATCCTGGCCCGGTCTACTTCGTTTCGCTCATCGGGCTCCTTGTCTGGGCCCTATTGCTGCCAGCGATATATCTCGACGCCGCTGACGCAGGCGCGACGGGATGGTTTGCCGGCTTGTCCTTGTCGCTCATTCCCGCCTCGGTTGTCGCGATCACTTTCTTGCATTGGTCGATCACGCGTCTCTTGCCACCGCGAGTTCTTTTCAAACTCGACTTTGGTGACGGGCTGCCGGAGGACTGCGCTACGCTGATTGCGGTCCCGGTCGTGATCGCCCGCGAGGACGAAGTGCCTTTCCTGATCGAAAAGCTGGAGAACCACTGGCTTTCGAACGGCGAGCCGATGGTGGACGTAGTGCTCCTGGCCGATCTCGCCGACGCGGCGAGCGAAAGCACTGCCGGGGACAAGCAAATCGAGCAGGCACTAGAAAGGGAGATTCTCGCGCTCAACACTCGCTATCGCAGCGAGGGAAGCGAGCCGTTTCACCTGCTGATGCGCCCTCGACAATATTGTGAAGCACAAGGGTGCTGGCTCGCATGGGAGCGCAAGCGCGGAAAGCTTGAGCAGCTCAATCACATGCTCATCGAAGGCGATGGTGGAGCATTCCATCGACATGTCGGCTCGCGCGAAATACCCCGCAATATTCGCTTCGTCGTCACTCTCGATGCGGACACCACCTTGCCTACAGGCACTGTGCGAAAGCTCGTCGGCACGCTTGCCCATCCACTAAACCAGGCCAAGTTCGATCCGGACACTGGAACGTTGCTTGGAGGCTATACGATCATCCAGCCTCGGGTGGAGATTTCGCCCCAGAGTGGATCGCGAACGCTGTTCGCACGGCTCTTTGCCGGCGATACGTCAATCGACATCTACAGCCGGGCTGTCTCGAACGTCTATCAGGACCTGTTTGGCGCGGGAATTTTTGTCGGTAAGGGCATTTACGACCTTCATGCTTTCCACCGCAGCGTTGCCGGGCGCGTGCCCGAAAATTCCATTCTCAGCCATGACCTCTTCGAAGGTGTCCATGGCCGGGTTGGTCTGGCCAGCGATATCGTCCTGTTCGAAGGCTTTCCCGGAAACTACCTCGAATATGCGCGGCGCGCGCATCGCTGGATCCGCGGGGACTGGCAGCTCCTGCCATGGCTGGCAGGCAAGGTGAGGCGATCAGATGGCACAAGATCCCCAAATCCGATCGCCGCCATCGACCGATGGAAAATTATTGACAATCTGAGGCGGAGTCTGGTTGCCCCGGCAACGATCTTGCTGGCGATCTCGGGTTGGCTCATCCTGCCGGGACAAGCCTGGTTCTGGAGCCTGCTGGCCTTCTTCATGCCAGCGGGCCAGGTATTCACCGATCTGGTGACCGGATTGGCGACAGGACGGCGGCGTGGGACATCGCGTAGCCTGGGGCCGCAATTGCGCGATCAGGCCGGCCGCTGGTTTCTGGCCGTCGTCTATCTGCTCGATGACGCCATATTGTCGGTGCGTGCGATCGCGGTCACGCTCTGGAGGCTTTTTGCAAGCCGGCGCAACCTCCTCGAATGGACAAGCGCCGCGCACTCCGCCACCGACCTCCGCTCGAACCGAGCGCGAGGTGTCATATGGCGCAAGATGTGGTTGGGACCGACTATTTCGGTCGCTCTCGCGGCGCTTCTTGCCGCCATCAAACCTGACGCTTTGGCCGCATCCCTTCCGCTGCTCATTCTTTGGATCGCCGCGCCGGAAATCACTTGGGCGATGGCCCGCGAACGCCGCGAAGATGCGGAACCGCTTGCCGAGGATGACCGGCGCTTCCTGCGGGGCCTGGCGAGGCGGACCTGGCTCTTCTTCGAGACCTTCGCTGGTCCGGAAGACAATTGGCTCCCCCCGGACAACTACCAGGGCGCTCCGCATGCAGAAATCGCGCAGCGCACGTCACCGACGAATATCGGCATGTTGATGCTATCGACAGCCGCAGCCTGGGACCTCGGTTACATCGGCCGTTCGGAACTCGCGGCGCGGACGGCGAACCTTTTCGCCACGCTCGATCGCCTGGAACGATATCGAGGACATTTCTACAATTGGTACGACACAAGAACGCTCGCGTCGCTGGAACCTCGATATGTCTCGACGGTGGACAGCGGCAATCTCGCGGCGGCCCTGCTCGCCTACGCTGCTTCCTTGCGTGAGGCGCGGCGTGCGGAAGGTATGGAGGAGCAACGCTGGCGCGGCCTGATCGATGTGATCGATCTGATCGAACAAGTCGCGCAAAACTCTGAGGATGCAGCGCTTCCTCGTTGGATCACCCAGCTAAGGTCGCGCCTGGAGGGTGTCGAGGAAGACCGTGCCCACTGGATGGCCGGCCTGCAGGATATCTGCGAGGTATTGATCCCGGAGATGGAGGCAGCGCTTGGTCTGGGCGAGCAGTCCGAAAAGGCAGCGCCGAACCATCTGGTCGACATCGAGGTGCTCGTCGATCGGTTGCAGTACCAGATACGTTCGATGTGCCGGGACCTGGGGAACGGCGGTATCCCGGCTGACCAACTGTCCAGCCTCGCAGACCAAGCAATCGAGATGGCCTATTCAATGGAGTTTGCGCCTCTCTATGACGAGCACCGGCGCCTCCTGCGCATTGGCATCAATGTCAGTCTGGGACGTCCCGATACACATTATTATGACCTCCTCGCTTCCGAGGCACGGCTAGCGAGCTTTTTCGCCATCGCAAAAGGCGATGTTCCGCCAGAACACTGGTTCCATCTGGGCCGCCCGTTACGGCGCGTCGAGGGTGGAGCGATGCTGATCTCCTGGAACGGCTCGATGTTCGAATATCTTATGCCGCGCCTGCTGCTCAAGCCGGACACCGGCACGCTGCTGGGCGAGAGCGAGCGGATGGTGGTCGACGTCCAGGAGCGCTACGGGCGAGCCCAGAGCGTTCCCTGGGGTATCTCGGAATCGGCATATTCCGCTCGCGATCCTGAACACCGTTACAGGTATCAAGGGTTCGGCGTTCCCGAACTTGGCTTGAAACGGGGCCTCTCGCGGGACATGGTTGTCGCGCCTTACGCAACTGCGCTTGCACTGGCAGTTGCACCAAAGAAGGCAGTAGCGAACCTCAGGCTGCTGACACGATCGGGCGGCAGCGGTCGATATGGCCTGGTCGAAGCGCTCGACTTCACGCCTGAGCGGTCCCCGGGCAGCGGTCCCCGGACCGTTAATGCTTATATGGCACACCACCAAGGCATGCTCCTGTCGGCGATCGTCAATGCGCTGTTCTCAGACCGGTTCGCTAGCCGTTTCGCCGAAGATCCACGAATGCGGCCCACGATGTTGTTGTTGAGCGAACGGGTGCCACGCGAGATTCCACCAGAAATTGACAGGCTTGCCGACCCTACGATTTCCATGGTTCGGGGAACGCCCGTCACTCTGCCTGCGTCATGGCAACCCAGGCGCGAAGCATCCGTGCCGCAAATGCTCCTGCTTGGAAACGGGCCTTTATCGACGTGGCTCTCTGATAGCGGTAGCGGCGGACTGCGCTGGCATCACCGGGCGCTGACACGCTTCGTGGCCGACGCCACTCACGACGCGGACGGTTACTGGATCTACATCGCCGATGAAGACACCGGACGGCTATGGTCGGCGACGCTCGAACCAACCGGGTCCGAAGCGGAAGAGTACGAGGTCACATGCCATGCGCACCAGGCAGTAATTCGCCGGCGCGATCAAGGCGTTGTATCGCGTCTCGAGATTGGCGTTCTTGCCGGAAGCGACATCGAGGTGCGGCGCTTGCGGCTCATCAACGAGAGTTCCCGTCACCGCAAGCTTCGCGTGACGACCTATGCCGAGATCGTGCTCGGCGAGCCGCTCGAGGACGAGCGGCACCCGGCATTCAGCAAACTGTTTATCAAGAGCGAGCATGTCCCATCGCTTGGTGGTCTGCTGTTCGAGCGCCGCGCGCGCGCGCCACAGGACACGCCGCCGGTGCTCCTTCATTTTGCGGTCGATGGCGGGGGACCGGTTCGCAATGCCCGCTTCGAAACCGACCGGCGCGCCTTCATCAGGCGTCATGAAAGCCTGCGCTCCCCAACAGGAGCGACCGAAGCCGTGCAGAACACCCAAGGGTGGACCCTGGACCCGGTCATGGCTCTTCAACACCTCATCGACCTGGAGCCGTTCGAGATTAGGGAAATCTGTTTCCTGACAGTCGCAGCCGCGTCGCGCGAAACCGCCGTCGAGCTGGCCGAGCGTCATTCGTCTCTCGATTCGATCGAATGGGCGCTCCACGATACGGCAACCGAAAATGCACGCTCCCTGGTTCACATGAACATCGAAGCCGAACACCTGCCCGTCGTGCAGCAGCTCGCTTCGGCTCTCATCTATCCGCAGAACGCCCCATCGAGCGCGCGGACGATCAAGAACGAGAACAGTCTCGGACAAGCGGATTTGTGGGGGATGGGCGTGTCCGGCGATTACCCCATCCTTCTGCTGCGGTCTGCCGGTGAGACCACGACCCTGCTGCCCGTCCTCCTCGCCGCCCATCGATTGTGGCGGCGGCACGGACTAGAGGTGGATCTGGTGATCCTCCAGCTTGCCGGCTCAGCTTACATCGAACCGGTGCTCGACCAGCTCAGGGAGGCGCTGCAACGCGCGAAGATGGCGGAGCTGCTTGGACGCAAGGGCGGCGTGCATATCGTTTTCGCGGATCAGATCGGTGCGGATCGGGTGCGCCTTCTGGAGAGCACGGCGCGTGTCACCCTCGACGACGCACGGGGTAGTTTGCAGGAACAGCTGGAAGAAGCGCACGATGTGCCAAACCGCTTGCCGCTGTTTTCTGCAACAAGGGCTGCGCAGCATCCCTCGATGACATCGCTCGAACGTTCAGCGAACCTTCTCTACGACAATGGTCTGGGTGGGTTCACGGCGGATGGCCGCGAATATGTCATCTTCGTCGAACCCGGGCAGGCGACGCCTGCTCCGTGGTGCAACATTCTCGCCAACCGTGACTTCGGCGCGCTCGTAAGCGAAGCTGGCGGGGGGTATACTTGGGCAATAAACAGCGGCGAGAACCGTCTCACAACATGGTCGAACGACCCGGTCACGGACCGTCCCTCCGAAACACTCTACCTGCGTGATGAGGAAACTGGCGAGGTATGGACCATAACGCCTGCTCCTGTTGGCGATGCCGCTGCCTGCGAAGTCAGGCATGGCGCGGGTTACACTACATGGTCAAAACGGTTCGCCGGCTTGGCCCATCAGCTCACAATGTTCGTACCGCTTGATGCATCGGTGAAGATCGTTCGGCTGCGGATCCGCAACTGCGAAGACCGGCACCGGCGCGTAACCGCAACCTATTATGCCGAGTGGCTGCTCGGCTCTCTTCCCAGTATCGCACGCCCGCACATAGTCTGCGACTTTGACACCGAGACGCAGACCATCACGGCAACGAACCGCTGGAACAGCGATTTTGCCGGACAGGTGGCGTTTCTCACGGCAAACCGCCCACCGCACGGCTTCACGACCGACCGCGGCGAATTCATCGGCAGGGGTGGGGACCCGGCGGATCCCGCGGCGCTTCGGCGATGGGGTCTAACCAACAGCGTATGCGCGGGCGGCGATACATGCGGAGCCTATCAGATACACCTCGATCTTGGCCCGGGCGAGGAAGAAGAAATCCTGTTCGTGCTCGGCCAAGGGCTAGGCCACCATGCGGCCATGGAACTCGCCCAGCGCTGGCGTGAGCCAGACGAGGCAGAGACGGCAATGATAGCGCTGGAGAATTTCTGGGATGAGACACTCGGCGCCCTTCAAGTCTCAACCCCGGACCCTGCTTTCGACGTCATGGTCAACCGCTGGCTGCTCTACCAGACGCTGTCGTCCCGTGTTCTCGCGCGCACGGGATTCTATCAGTCGAGCGGGGCCTTCGGCTTTCGCGATCAATTGCAGGACGTTCTTGCGCTTCTCCACACCGCGCCGGCGCTCGCTCGCGCGCACATCCTCGAAAGCGCGCAGCATCAATTCGTAGAGGGCGATGTTCTGCACTGGTGGCACCCCCCTGCTGATCGCGGCGTGCGAACGCGTTTTTCCGACGATTTACTCTGGTTGCCTTATGTTGTCGGCATCTATGTCACGACGACCGGTGACCTTGATATCCTCGACGAGGAAGTCGCGTTCCTCGATGCCGATGAACTCGCCCCCGACGAAGCCAATCGATATGCGCAATTCGATGCGACCGAGTGGCGCGGCTCGCTGTTCGAGCACTGCGAGCGCGCACTGCACCGCGCTCTGGCAGTCGGGGCCCATGGACTGCCGCTGATCGGCGCCGGGGACTGGAATGATGGAATGGACCGCCTCGGCGCGAAGGGCCATGGCGAAAGCGTCTGGTTGGCATGGTTTATCACGGTCACAGCGCAAGGCTTCGCCGACATCTGCCGCCGGACCGGTCGGATGCACGAGGCGAAAGAATGGGAAGAACGGGCATCCGAGATAAGACGGCGCGCGGAAGAAAGCGCGTGGGATGGCTCATGGTACTTGCGCGCGTTCGATGATGACGGGCGGCCCATCGGCTCGGCAGAAAGCGACGAATGCAGGATCGATTCGATCGCGCAGTCATGGGCGGCCTTTGCCTCGGCTGATCAAGAGCGCGTGAGCGAGGCTCTCCAGTCCGCATGGGATATGCTTGTTTCGCAGGAAGACCAGTTGGCCAGGCTGCTCTGGCCCGCGTTTGACGAAGGCTTGATCGATCCCGGTTACATAAAGGCCTATCCCCCGGGAATTCGCGAAAATGGGGGTCAGTATTCGCATGCGACCGCGTGGCTGGGCATGGCCTTTGCGCGGGTGAAGGACCCCGAGAAGGCCTTTGCCCTGTTCAACATGATCAACCCCGTCCGTCGCTCTGACGATCACGCCAAGGCCGAGCATTATCGCCTGGAGCCCTACGCCGTCGCCGGAGACATATCTGCGGGCAAGCAACATACGGGCAGAGGGGGCTGGAGCTGGTATACTGGGGCCGCTGGCTGGGCATGGCAGCTCGCCACAAAAAGCATCCTGGGGTTGCAACAGATCGATGGCCAACTCATCGTCAATCCCTGTATCCCGCCCAACTGGGGCGGCTTCAGCGCGACACTGCGCGTTGGTGGCGGGTTGGTGTCAGTGAAAGTCGAAGATCCGCAAGGGCTTGGCTGCGCTGACGTCGAACTCACCGTTGATGGCAAAACTCATGCCGGGAATGCGATTGTACTCCCGAAGAATGGCGAAACAGTCGAACTTCGGGTCCGCATTGTTGGACGCAATGTACAACACCCCTCCCCCGCCTGAGAATTCCGCCCGGAGCTATTAAAACGCTCCTCCCAGCGCGTGAAAATCCTGGCGGGGTGTTTGGCAAAGATGCGCGACGCGAAGTCTGCCGTGCAAAGCAAAGTTGATCCTATAATAGCGGGCTAAAGAGCCGTGCTGCATTTTCCGCAGCGCGGGCAAGCGCAGGTCTGGCATTCCATTCGGCGCGAACCAAGCGCTCACTCCCCGCAATGTTGCGCGCCTCCTCTTCGCGCAGGCGCGCGGTTGTGTCCTGATCATAGATGAGGAGGCCAGCTTCTCCGTTCAACTCCAGCGAGCGCAAATCGATGTTCATCGAACCGACAAGGACGAGGTCATCGTCGACGCTTACATGCTTGGCGTGCAGGAAGCCGCGATGATAGAGGTGTATGTCGATGCCCGCTTCCAGCATTCGATCGAAGAAAGAGCGCTGCGCCAGATCGACCAGACGATGGTCGCCCTTCTTCGGTAGAATCAAGCAGACCTCGACACCGCGGGCGGCGGCCCCTTCGAGCGCGAGCAGGAGCGCTTCGTCCGGCACGAAGTAGGGGGTCGTGATGACCAGACGGTGTTCGACCGTATGCACCAGCGCATCGAGCAGCAGCCGGATGACAGAGCGCCGATATTCGGGTCCGCCAGCCACCAATTGTGCGCGCGCCGCCCCTGCGGACCGTTCATGCGGAAAGAGCGCCCCGTCGCTCAACAGATCGCCGGATTCCAAAAACCAGTCATTGGCAAAGAGCGCCTGCATCTGGAGCACGACGGGTCCGTTGACCCTCACCACGAATTCCTTGCTGCGCTGACCTCCCGGTAGCTCGGGGCTGATGACGTTCTGCGAGCCGATATATCCGAGCCGTCCGTCGATCACAGCGAGCTTGCGATGATTGCGCAGATCGGGCCGCAGGGCCTCCATGTTCGTTAGCGATACGGGCAGCGCGCGGCGCACCGTTATCCCGCAGCTCCTGAGTTTTCGAATGATCCGGCGGGACCACCAATAGGAACCGAGCGCATCGATCAGAACGCGGCATTCTATCCCGCGGCTTGCGGCAGCCACGAGCGCCGCGATGATCTGGTTGCCCACAGCATCGTCGGAGAAGATGTAGGTCGTGAGATGAACATGGTGCCGGGCAGTACCAATGTCGGCCACGAGACGGTCGATCACTTCCTGATAATCCGCTAGCGCTTCGATGTTGTTTCCACCCACCGCAGGGAACAAATTGACCCGCTCGATGAGCTGCGCTGCCCGAACAAGATGCGCGGGAAGCTGCGGCGGTGAGCAGTGCTGCGACATCAGGATCTGGCGGCGCGCAATCTTGAGCTGCCTGCGCGCTTCAGCAAAACGCGCACGCCTGCGCGCCGTTGCCAGCGGACGGAACGCCCAGAGAACAACGAGAATGGCTGGAATGGGGAAGACGAGAACCAGCGCGAGCCAGCCCTGTGCGCCAACCGCTGGTCGGCTGAAAATGATCACCGCGAAGATAGCAAACCGCGCGAGCCAATCCAGCGTGAGGAATAGCAAGAGCGTATCAGACACCGGTCTTGCTCCCGCTTGTCGGAAAGCAATGGCGGCACGCCGTAGGAGGGGGGAGGATCACGGCGTGCCGCACTGCCGAGGCGCGGGGTTGGAGGCATCGCCGCGGCAACGAGCTTGGCGGGTTCGGGCTTTTACGCAGCCAAATGGTCCCGACAATTCGACCCTTAGAGCTCGCATGCATGTACATAGACGCGGGAGCGCGCCTGCTATTACAGCGCAGACCTCGTTTCGGTCTCACTGAATAGGCATGACATAGTCTCTGCCCGCCCACACGAGCGCGTCGGCTCCTCAAGTTTGCAAAGCAATAGGGGTGTCGGCCAAAGCATCGCGAAATGCGCCGCGGGCACGATGGAGTCTTACGGCGAGATTGTTGGGCGAAATGTGGAGGCGCGAAGAGATGACTGAAGGCTCGTCCCGCCCCAGGTCCATTTGCCGGATGATTTGCGTATAGGCTGGCCGAAGCGTCGCCAATACCTCCTCGACCACCTCGCTTTCATCGACCGACAAACTCTCTCCCGAGATTTCTTCCAAGGGTGGGCCGCCGGGTTCAAGCGGGGTCGTTTTGGCGTTGAGCCGCGCCGAGGCCCGGTAATGGTCGAGCAACGTCGTCTCGAAGAGGCGCCGCAGCCATCCGTGGACGGCATTTTCATCACGCAATTGATGCGCGCGCTCAAGCGCTTTGACGCAGAAGGACTGAAGGACATCATCCGCCGCGAGGCGGTCGCGCAGACGCTTGAGAGCAAGCCGGCGGAAGATGACATAATCGCCAACAAGAACCCGCTCAATAATCTCTCTGTTCGTCTCTCGCCGGTTCTCAGGTTCGGAACGCTCCTGCTCTTCGGCAACAATATCCTCTGATTGTGCGGCGTAAGATAATGGCATGAGTTCTTCCCCACCGAAGTTCCACCTACTTGGAATACGCAGGGAGAGGCCCCGCCCCTCAGATTTCTTTGGTGTTTCGGCGGATGATGAGAGGTTCCGGCCGGGAAACAACGCGCTGATGCGCTTCGTCCTGTAAGCCGAGCTGCCGTGCCCCGTCTCTTGTTTCAGCCCGTTTAGAAATCCTCTGCACCGAGACGAGAAAACCCGATGAGCCGCCTGATCACCACTATGCGAAGTCTCGCCTTTGCAGTGTCGGCGGCGGTGTGGACTCTCCTTTTTGCGCCCTTGATCCCGCTATTGGTTCTTCTGGGTCGTCCGCCGCGGATCATTCGGCAGCTCACCCGGATTTGGGCGCGCGGCCTTCTCTGTCTCCTCGCTGCGCTGGCCGGAATCCGCTATACGGAAAGGGGACGCGTTAACCTGCCCGAGGGTCCCGTCCTCATCATCGCCAACCATCAATCGGCCTGGGAAACGTTTGCCGCACTCGTTCTCTTCCCTGACGTGGCGATTGTCACCAAGCGTGAGCTTCTGGCGCTGCCTGTGATAGGATGGTTCCTGAAGAACTCCCCCATGATCCCGGTCGATCGCGCTCAGTCGGCGCGGGCGCTGCGTGAAATGCTTGCGGCCTGCCGCGCGGAAGTAGCGGCGGGTCGCTCGGTGCTCATTTTCCCCGAAGGCACACGCAAGCAGCCGGGAAGCCCGATCGAATTCAAGCGCGGAGTGGAACTGCTCTATCGAAATCTGGCGATACCCCCAGTAATCGTTGCCCACGATGCCGGCCGGCTCTGGCGGCAGGGCATGCGGCTGCATCCTGGATCGATTACCGTTTCGATACTCCCGCCGATCCCACCTGCTACCGATCATGGAGTTCTTGTCGCGCAGGCACAGCGGTCCCTCGCGGTCGAAGTCGCCAATCTGAACAAGGCCTAGACTGACCGCCGAAAGGGCCCGGATCCCTATGAGGATGAGGAGGCCTGCGCTCCCATGAACATGATCTTGCATCTCATTGCGAGAGGCAACACCCATTTGTTCTGAACTTCGCCGTCGGCGACGTTCTCGTAATCACCAAGCGCGCCCCGCGTCTGTTTATCCGAATGAGGTGCCGCCCGGGCAGGCCAGCGCGCACCAGGAGCCGGTCTGGACGGACAATCAAAACCGGGAGTCTTGCAATAAGGAGCAGTGTGTGTGGCGAAACCGCCAACGAACAAGAGGATATTGGAGCAGCAGTTTTCTCGCCGGGCGACAATCTTGTGCGCGGTGCAGCTCGGTCTCGGCGGTGTGTTGGCAGGCCGGCTCGCCTGGCTTGCGATCGCCGAAAACCAAAAATGGCAACTGCTCTCCGAGAGCAATCGGCTTCAGCTGAGCCTGATCCCGCCGAGGCGCGGATTGCTGCTTGATCGCACGGGCGTCCCCCTCGCCAGCAACAAATCGGTCTTCATGATCGATCTCCTGCCCGATCGCCTCGAGGACGCCGATAAGGTCGTGAAGCAGCTTGCCGAGCTGCTCGATCTTAGCGCCGATGAGACGGACCGCCTCAAGACCGACCTCGAACAAGCATTGGATCACCAGCCCGTGCGGGTTGCGAGCGATGTCGAGTGGGACCAATATGCCGCTGTAAATGTACGCCTTCCCGACCTCCCCGGCGTATCCCCGATGAGAGGGTTTTCGCGGCACTATCCAGCAGGAGCCGCGACAGCTCACTTGCTCGGCTATGTCGGAGCCCCAAGCCGCGAGGAGTATGAAAAAACCGGCGATCCCTTGCTAATGGTTCCGGGCATGCAAGTCGGCAAGGATATGCTCGAGAAGACGCTCGACGAGCATTTGACGGGCAAGCCCGGCGCGCGCCGGGCCGAAGTGACAGCCACGGGCAAGGTCGTACGCGCGCTAGAGGTCCGATCCGACACTATAGGTAAAAGCGTACAATTGACCATTGATGGTGGGCTTCAAACCTATGCGTCGCGGCGACTGGGCACCCAGTCCGGCTCGGTCGTGGTGCTCGACGCGGTCACCGGCGGCGTTCTCGCTATGGCTTCGATGCCAGCCTACGATCCCAACAGTTTTTCGGATGGGATCAGCCAGTTCGAATGGGACATGCTGTCGCAAGACGAACGCGTTCCACTCAGAAACAAGACCCTCCAGGGACTTTATCCGCCCGGATCGACCATCAAGCCGATCACGGCCCTGGCTTTGCTGAATGAGAACATCGACCCAGACGAAACCGTCCTTTGTACCGGCCGGATCAACATTGCCGGCGGCACGTTCCATTGCTGGCGCCGTAGTGGCCACGGTGTAGTCGACATGAACCGGGCGATTGCAGAAAGCTGTGACATATATTTCTATGTCATGGGCATTCGGGTGGGCATTCAGCCAATTGCCGACATGGCCAGACGTTTTGGGCTTGGCGAGCGGTTTTTAGGCTTGCCGGTTCCCTATCAGTATTACGGCACTGTCCCCGATCCTGCCTGGAAACGGCGACGATACAACGAGCCTTGGGAAGCCTATGACACTGTCAATGCGACAATCGGGCAAGGCTATCTGCTCGCCAACCCGCTTCAGCTTGCGGTCATGACGGCGCGGCTTGCCGCCGGTGAGAAAACCCATCCCAAGCTACTTGCCGCAAAGGAGGCGCCTGCCGCACCACTCGAAATTGACCCCCGAATGCTTGCGATCGTCCGCCAGGGAATGGAGGATGTTGTCAATGGCCAGGGCACCGCAACCCGCGCCCGCCTTCCCCTTCCGAACATCAAGCTGGCGGGCAAGACGGGCACCGCGCAGGTTCGCCGCATCACGATGGCCGAACGTCGCCGCGGCGTCCGCTCCAATGCCTCTCTCCCCTGGAAGCTGCGCGATCATGGATTGTTCGTTGGTTATGCGCCGGTTCACCGGCCCCGCTATACGGTGGCGGTGGTAATCGAACATGGCGGAGGGTCTGGAGCGGCCTATCCCATCGCAAGCGATACGCTGCTCTATCTGTTTGACGAACGGCAAGCCATGAAGCGCCTGGCATCACTGGAGAATGGCTGGGGTGGCGGAATCGAGGAGCGAATGGCGCGCGAAGCGGCAGAATTCGCCGCCCGCACACCGAGCGACTGACCCCCTAAACAATGAGGTTCTTCGGCGAACCCATTGCAAAAGCTTCGATATTCTCAATTGTCGTCTCGATGATGCGCGCGACCGCCTCATGCGTGTTATAGGCGACATGCGGAGTCACGATGACGTTCGGAAAGCGCAGAAGCACATGATTGGCCACGAGGGCCTCCAAATTCTCCTTCTCCAGCGGCGGTCCGCGAAACACTTCTGCCTCTTCACGGACGAGCGGCTCCTGCGGGAGCACATCAAGGCCAGCGGCGCGGAGTTTCCCCTCCGCCAGCGCGCGCACCAGAGCGGGAACGCTGACGATGTTGCCGCGCGCCGTATTGATCAGGAGCGCGCCGGTCTTCATGGCAGCGAACTCGGCATCGGACAGGAGATCCTGGGTCTGAGGGGTTGCCGGCAGATGCAATGTGACGATGTCGGCTTGGGAAAGGAGTTCGGCGAAAGGCAAATAGGTAAAGCCGAGATTTGCTGCCGCAGAGCTATCCGGATCGACGTCGAACGCTACGACATTCATGCCAAACCCGCGCGCGATCTCGATCGCGCGGCGCCCGATGCGGCCGGTCCCGACGACGCCAAGGGTCTTCCCGCGCAGCTCGATACCGCGCAGATCATCCTGTGAAAAATTTCCGCGCCGTGTACGTTCGACCGCCGGAACGAGATATCGCGCGGCAGCCAGCATCAAGGCAAAACTGTGCTCGGCTACAGTAACATCACCATAGTCGGGAACGTTGGCGATCTCGATGTCTTCTGCGGCGCACCAGGCCAGATCGATGTGGTCGTGGCCGGTCGAGCGGGTGGCGATCAGCCGCAGCTCGGGGAAGTGGCGCAGGACTTCTGCATCGAGCCGTGAATTGATGAATGTGCTGATCACTTCGGCATCGCTGTATTTTGCCGCGTTATCAGATGTCAGCCGTTCCTTGACACAAGTGAGTTCGTGATTGCCGGAAAGTGCGCGGCATGCCCTCGCCTCCCATTCCTCGGCCTCGAAGATGACGACCTTCATATCCGCGAACCCTCAGCCGGTTGTGCTCGGCCTTTATCCGACATGGCCTCGGCTTGAGCGACCACCTTGACTGCGGCAACAAAACTGTCGGGGTTAAGCGAAATGGAGTCGATCCCGCAATCGACCAGGAAACCGGCAAACTCGGGATGGTCACTCGGTGCCTGGCCGCAAATTCCGATCTTTATCCCGGCCTGGTGCGCCTTGATAATGGCTTCGCCAATCGCCCGTTTTACCGCCTCGTTGCGTTCGTCGAACTGATCGGCGAGAAGCTCGGAATCGCGGTCGATCCCGAGCACGAGCTGGGTGAGATCGTTGGAACCTATCGAAAATCCGTCAAAGCGCTGTGCGAACTCCTCCGCGAGCAGGACGTTCGCCGGAATCTCGCACATCATATAGATTTGGAGACCGTTTCGGCCTCGTTCGAGACCGTTTTCCGCCATCACTTCGAGGACCCGATCGGCTTCGGCGAGCGTACGGCAGAATGGCACCATGATGATGACATTCTCAAAGCCGATCTCCTCGCGTACGCGCCGCAAAGCGCGGCATTCGAGCGCGAAACCCGCCTTGTAGCCTGGGCTGTAATAGCGCGAAGCGCCGCGCCATCCGATCATCGGATTTTCCTCATCCGGTTCGAAGGCCTCTCCTCCGAGAAGGTGAGCATATTCGTTTGTCTTGAAGTCGCTGAGGCGGACAATCACCGGCTGCGGATGAAACGGGGCCGCGAGCTTGGCTATGCCGAGCGCGAGCGTGTCGACGAAATAGTCGGTAGGCTCGGCATATCCGTGCGTAAGCTCGGCGATCGCGCGCCTGGCATCCTCGCTTGTGACCTTCTCCGGGGCGACGAGCGCCATCGGGTGAACTTTGACCAGGTGGTTGATCACGAATTCCATCCGCGCGAGGCCTACTCCGCGCGCGGGAAGGCGCCACCAGCGCATGGCGGCGGCCGGACTCGCGATATTGAGCATCACATCGGTTTCGGTCTCGGGCAGATCCGCCAGGTCGAACTCGATGGTTTCGAACTCGAGCGTCCCTTCATAGACCGCACCGCGGTCGCCTTCCGCGCATGACAGGGTGATGGGCTGCCCGTCCTGCAGGGTGCGCGTCGCTGTCTGTGTCCCAACGATGGCCGGCACGCCGAGTTCGCGGCTGACGATCGCTGCGTGGCTGGTAGTTCCGCCGTGATCAGTGATGATACCCGCTGCGCGCTTCATGATTGGCACCCAGTCCGGATCGGTCATGCCTGTCACAAGGATTGCACCATCTCGAAAAGCCTCGATCTGCGAGGCGTCCCGGATCGCGCAAACCTCCCCGGTGGCGATCGCCTCGCCGACCGCCGCGCCCGTAAGCAGCGGTTCGGCGCGCTGTTTCAACCTGTAGGTAGTCAGTCTTCCCGCTGCCTTGCCCGCCTGAACCGTTTCCGGGCGGGCCTGGACGATGAAGAGTTCGCCGGTTGCACCATCTTTCGCCCACTCCATGTCCATCGCGCGACCATAATGCTTTTCGATGGTCTTGGCGCAGCGCGCCAGCTCAAGTACCTCGTCATCGGAGAGGACGAAGGTCTCGCGTTCGCGGCGCGTGGTTCTCTTGGTCAACGTCCTGACGCTGCCGCCGGTCGCATAGATCATCTTGCGCTCCTTGGCCCCAAGACTGCGCTCGATAAGCGGAACCGTATCTGTACGTTCGAGAAAGGGTTTGAAGACACGGTAGGTGTCAGGATCGACCGAGCCCTGGACGACAGTCTCCCCAAGCCCCCAGGCGGCACTTATCACGATCACGTCGGGGAAACCCGTTTCGGTATCGACTGAAAACATGACCCCCGATCCAGCGAGATCCGAGCGCACCATGCGCTGCACTCCGATCGACAGGGCAACATCCATATGGTCGAAACCCTGTGCCTGACGGTAGCTGATCGCCCGGTCGGTAAAGAGCGAGGCAAAGCAGCGCCGGCAGGCATCGAGAAGTGCGCGCTTCCCGGTGACATTGAGAAAGGTCTCTTGCTGCCCGGCGAAGCTCGCTTCGGGAAGATCCTCCGCTGTCGCGCTGCTGCGGACCGCGACGCTGACCGCATCCTGTTCGCTGCGCGCAGACAAAGCGTCATAGGCTTCACCGATGGCCGCCTCGATCTCCGGTGGAAACGCCCCTTCCAGAAACGCATGCCGGATCGCAGCACCTGCCACTTGAAGCGAGGCGCGCCCGGCATCGAGCGCTTCGATCCAGCGCCTCATTTCGGGTTCAATGCCGTTGGTCGCGATATAGTGCCGATAGGCCTGCGCCGTTGTGGCGAAGCCTCCCGGCACTCTGATACCGCGCTTCGACAGCGCGCCGACCATCTCACCGAGCGAAGCATTCTTTCCGCCAACCATGGCGACGTCGCCGCGTCCAATATCCTCAAACCAGGCAATAAGGGCGTCGGGCATCGAAATCTCCGGGTCATTCGCGAGCGGTGCTCGGCAGTGGTCGAACGTGGACGTTGCCTCGAGCGGCGGCTAAATCTTACCCGTCGCCGCCGAAGCATCGTCCATATGGTGAGACGGTTTTCAGCCCGGCCGATTACAGCCCTGCTGCCCCCGCTCGCGAAAAAGCCAGCGCAGTCCGATGGGTGTGACAATCGTGGTGACGAGCGCCATGAGGACGAGAGCGGAAAAGAGATTGGCGACGACCGTGCCGGGATAATCGAAGAGCCCTGCCTCCCATGCGATACTCACGATGATCAATTCAACCGCCCCGCGGCCGCTCATGCCGAACCCGACCCCGAGCGCCTCCTTGCGGGTGAGACCAGAAAGCAGAGCAGGAAGCCCGGCGCCAATGATCTTGCCCATAAGTGCGACTAGAATCAGCGCCAGCACGATGCCAGGAATGATGGCAAGGGCCGCGAAATCCACGCGAATACCGATCGAAAGAAAGAAAAGCGGGGCCAGCAAGCCCATCGTGAGATCGCTGACCGTTGCTTTCAGGCGCGCGAAAGAGGCTTGACCCAGGCTCTTGGCGTTGAACAGAAGGGCGGCGGCGAAGGCTCCGATGATGAAGTCCATGCCAAGCAGTTCGGCCAGCCCTGCAAACCCCAAGGCTGTCAGAATGAGCGCGGTAAACTCAGGGGCGGGAATCCGCAGGCGCGAGATCAGATTGGCGATCCTCGGCGCCCCGAAATAGCCGGCGGCAGCGACAATGAGGAAGAACAGCGCGGCTTTGCCAAGCAGCGGCAACATCGCCCCAATCCCCGGGACGGAACCTGCCGCAATTGCGCCGGTCAAGATCGCGAGGAGCACAAGTCCGATGATATCGTCGAGAATTGCAGCGGCGATCACCGTGCGACCGGTTGGGGTGTGGACCATGCCGAGATCCATGAACACGCCGATGGCGACCGGGACCGCAGAAATTGACAATGCAACGCCGACCAGCAGAGCCTGGACGAATTTCATCGGGTTGTCGGGAAGCACCCACCACGCAAGGGCCATGCCCAAAGCGAGTGGCAACAGCACGCCTCCGAGCGCCACGGCAGCCGAGCGACCCGAATGTCTGAACAGCTCTCCGGGGGCAATTTCGAGGCCGGCAAGCAGCAGCAGGAAGAAAATTCCGAACTCGGCGGCAAGGTCGAGAAAGGCGCTGCGCGACAATTCGGCGAGAAACGGAGCGTTGAGGGAGGCCGCCAAAACCGCCAGTATTAGCCCGGCCCCGATCTCCCCCACCAGCGCGGGCTGGCCGAGGCGCGTTGCAATCTCTCCGAAGGATCTCGCCGCCAGCAGCAGGAGAATGAGATGCAGCACATGCTCGATCATCGTGCGAACCCGATTGCGGCAGCTGCGACAAGGCCAACGGCGGCAGTATAGGCGAGCATTGGCACAAGCGTGACCCGGATGATCTCTCCCTCGCGCCCGACACGGCCGACGACGGCTGCAGCTGCCACCACATTGACGACCGACACCATGTTCCCCGCGCTCGCGCCAAGGATCTGGGCGCCAAGGACGGTTTCCGGTGGCAGTCCGGCCTGATTGGCTGCGGTGAACTGAAACAGGGCAAATGTCATATTGCTGAAGGTCGCGCTTCCTGAGAGAAAACTGCCCAGCGCTCCGATGAATGGTGCAATCACCGGCCAGTTCTGTCCGGCGGCATCGGCCGCAAGAACCGAAAGCGCCATTGGCATGCTGGGCAGACCGTCCGAATTGATTCCCGAATACACAAAGACGCGCACCATCGGGACCGCCGCTGCAAGCGTCACAGCGCTTGCGGCCGCGATCTTCAGGGTGTCCCGGCCAGCGCGGCGGAGCCGCTCACTGTCGAGAGGCAGAAGGAAGACGGCCAAAAGACCCGCGATCAAAAACATCGAACCCGGCAAATATAGCGGCGCAATCGCAATGTTGATCGGTGTCCCCAAGACCGAAAGCCAGGCAAACGAGACATCCTGCATGACCTGTTTAACCGGCAACAGATCTGCGCGGCTCACGAGAAGGAGCGCGGCGAGCAAGAGATAGGGTGCCCAGGCTCGCTTCAGTGTAACGCGTGACGGTTCTACGGCAATCGGCGCGCCCGAAGTGGCTGCGCCAGATCTGGGTTTGAGGAAACCGCGTTGGGCTGCTGGAACCACGAGCACGATGGCACAAAGCGCGCCGGCAAGCGCGGGAAGTTCGGGACCTAGCGTCGCACTGACGATAAAGGCAGGTATGGTGTAAGCCAGACCGGCAAACAGAGCGAACCGCCAATAGCCCAGCGCACTGGACCAGCTTCGTTCTTTGGAAAAGAACCGCGAATAGATAAGGATGAGCGCGAACGGGACGAGCGATCCGGTAGTCAGATCAATTGCAGCTGCCATCTGCGCCGAGTTTTCGATCAGATTATCGAGCCCGCCATTTGCGGCAGGTTGACGGAGTCCTTCGCGCAGCCCGATGGCCACCGGCGTACCGATCGCACCGAAGGCAACCGGGCTGCTATTGGCAATCAGTGCAAGCGACACGGCTGCCATCGGTGTGAAACGAAGCGCCACAAGCAGCGGAGCGGTAATGGCGGCCGGTGTGCCGAAACCGGCGACGCCTTCGAGGAAAGCACCGAAGGTCCAGCTGATGACGATGAGCTGGACCCGCGGTTCCGGCGATATGGCCGCGAATCCTTCGCGTATCCGGGCCATCGCCTCGCCTTCGGTAAGGAGCCTCAAGAGAAGTATCGCACCAAATATGATCCACAAGACCGAGGCCGCGATCGCCAAACCCTCGATCGAAGCGGCGAGGATTGTGCGGGGCGCCATGTGCCACAGGAAATAGCCGGCAGCGGCGGTTACGAGATAGGCCAGTGCCATGGCCCGCGATGCGGGCATCCGCAGACCGACAAGGAAAAGCAGAACCGCGAGCAGGGGCGAAAGCGCTGCAAGAAATAGGCTGAATGTAATGTCGCCCTCCGCTCGGCCGTAAGCAGCGCCAGACTGCGTCTCGTCTATCGGACGGGAAAGAGGGCCGGCGATTACGGCGGAGACAGGCGCAGAGGCACCCTCGGCCCGCATCAGCGCGGCTCGGCCCTCCCCGTCCGGGGCCAAAGGAGTCAGGCGGGCTCAGCCATTCGGCAGCATGGCTTCTCGCGCCGCTTGCTCGGCAAAGCTCGCGATAAGCTCACAGCACCTTTCCGGCTCGCGCAGAAAGGGGTGATGATCGAGCCCCTCAAGGACACAAAGCTGCACACTCGAGAAAGCTTCTGCCAGCGCTCTTACCGGCGCAAGCGGTGCCATGATGTCATCGCTCCCATGAATACAAAGCACGTTGTGAACGGGCTCTAGAATTCTCAGGTCGTCCGCAACATCATGGCGATAGACAACATCCCATAGCGACGAGGTAGATGACCTCCACGTATGCTTGACAAGGTCTTCGACGACCTCGCGCGGAATATCTCGAATGAGATAGGGCAGGATTCTCCCTAACAGGCGGCGCGTGATGATGCAGGCTAGCATGGTCAACAGGACGTTGGTGTATATGAGCCCTCCTTTAACCGGTCCCTGGCGCATATATGTATACGCCGCGTCCTGCGATCCGAAGTGAGGCAGGCTGATGAGTACGAGGCGCTCGACAGTCTCGGTATGTCTGGCCGCATAGGCTGCGGCAATCAGGGCGCCCAGCGAATGGCCAACGAGCGTTACCGGCCCGAGAGGGGCGAGAACGCGCTGCAGGGCATCGACATGCCGTTCGACGCTATACTTCACCCAGGGCTTGGGCGATCGTCCGAAGCCCAAGAGGTCGACGAGCACAATTCTATGCTCTTGCGCAAGCTCGGTTACCCGCGTCTCCCAATATCGCGTGGTCCCACCCAGCCCCGCAACGAACACCAGGGTCCGGACACCGCTTCCAAATATCTTCACAAATAGCTCAGGGTCGCGATCGCGTCTTGAAGGGAGGATCAAATCTTGCACCATTTCTCTGATTTTTCGCGCGTCGCCTGCAGGACAGACGCCTTGGCGTCGCCAAGGTTACACGGGCGGCTCAGTCTGACGAGCGCCGACGAAACCAGACAGGCATACGAGCGGATCATGGCGGCGTAAGGCTGCGTATCCTGCCGCGTCTTAACCGGGGAGACCGTAAAAAAGACAAAGGATCCCCTCGTCATGATAGCTACCCTGACGCTCAACCCGACTATCGATGGTGCGGCGCAGGCCGAGGTGGTGAAGCCGATGCACAAGATCCGCACATTCGATGAGCATTATTACCCTGGCGGAGGCGGTCTCAACGTTGCGCGCGTCATCAATGAACTCGGCGGCGAGTCCTACGCGCTTTATCTTGCAGGTGGAGCAACAGGCGGCGTGTTGCAGGAGCTCGTCAAGCAAGCAAGGGTGCGGGCCGAACGCTTCTCGATCTCCGGCTCCACGCGGATCAGCCACGCGATCTACGAACGGTCCACCAATCTCGAATTTCGCTTCGTGCCGCAGGGTCCGGAAGTCTCCGAACGCGACTGCGAAGTCGTCCTGCGAGCGCTGCAAACGCTCGATTGCAAATATCTCGTGGCAAGCGGGAGTCTTCCGCGCGGCCTGCGTAGCGATATCTACGCCGTCGTCGGTGCGATTTGCCAGCGCCGAGGCATCAAGCTGGTACTGGACAGTTCTGGAGACGCTCTGCGGCATGGCATTGGTGGCGGCGTTCACCTGGCAAAGCCGAGCCTAGGCGAACTCGAAACGCTCGTCGGCCGAAGGCTGGCGACCGCGGCAGAGCAGGAAACGGCGGCCCAAGCCATCGTGCGCGATAATGGCCTCGACATGCTCGCTCTCACTCTGGGGCGCGATGGCGCCATGCTTGTAACGCCCGAGAAGACCGTGATGCACGCCGCCCCGAAGATCAATGCACAAAGCGCCGTCGGTGCGGGAGACAGCTTCCTTGCCGCAATGACCGTTCGCCTTGCCGCAGGCGACGCGCCCGAGGCGGCCTTTCTTTACGGCATGGCAGCTGGCGCTGCCACGGCGCTTACACCAGGAACTTCGCTATGCAAGCGCAGCGATGTCGAGCGGCTCTATGCCGAACTCAGAGCGCGCAGCGAGGGCTAGGGTGGCAGGCAAGCAACTGTAAGAGCCAGCGCTCATTACCGTCTTGATCCAGAAGCACTATGGTTCAGCCTAGAGGGAATTCGCTTTGGCAACACTCACTTTAGAAGTCGGAAATCTCTTTGAAGAACTCGATCACCTCGGCGTGGAGAAGCAGCTGCGGCATGAAGCCGGCGTAAGCCGAGCCACTGCAAACCCCGCGGGGGGCAGCGTGACCGTGGAATACGACCCTGCGCAGACCGATGGGACGCGGCTTCAGAGCCTGATCAAAAGCTGCGGTTTCCGCTGCCGTGGCGGCATCATGCCGAAGCATGTCTGTAAACCGGCGGAAGCAAATCTTTCGGAATCCGGCACGGGACCGGGGCGCGGTGCGGACAGCAGGGGAGAACAGGCAGTTCACCACGACCACCGCCAAGGCGGGGCGAAGGACGAAATGGCCCAGGAAATGGGCCACGGGGCAGGCATGGACATGCAGGAGATGGTACGCGACATGCGCAACCGTTTCTGGATTGCCTTCATCTTCACGATCCCGATTTTCATCTACTCCCCGATGGGCGGGTTTTTCACTCCTCCGGCCCCGCCGTTCGGCATGAATCTTGAGCTTTTTCTGTTCGGCCTGGCGAGCGCGGCCGTGCTCTATCCGGTCTGGCCATTTGTGGTCGCTGCATGGCGCGCCCTTCGCAATGGCATTCTCAATATGGCCGTGCTTGTCGTGCTTTCGGTCGGCACCGGCTATCTCTTCAGCGTCGGATCGACATTTTTCTTTCCCGGCGTGCAATTCTATGAGGCCGTCGCCATCCTGCTCGTGTTCATCCTCCTCGGGCACTGGCTGGAAATGCGCGCGCGCGCGGGCGCGTCGGCGGCGATCCGGGCTCTGCTCGACCTGGCCCCGCCAATGGCGGTCGTTCTGCGCGATGGCGAGGAGCAGGAAATCCCAACGGCCGACGTCCTTGAAGGCGACACCGTGCTCATCCGCCCGGGCAACAAGATCCCCGTAGACGGGGAGGTATTGGAAGGCAGCTCCCAGGTCGATGAATCGATGCTGACCGGTGAATCCATGCCCGTCGCGAAATCCCCCGGAGACGAAGTCATCGGGGCAACGATCAACAAGAGCGGCAGTTTCCGCTACCGGGCGACCAAGGTCGGCGCTGACACGGCGCTCGCGCAAATCGTGAAGCTCGTGCAGGAGGCGCAGAATTCCAAGGCGCCCGCGCAATTGCTCGCCGACCGCGCGTCGCAATGGCTTGTTCTGATCGCGATCGTCATTGGCCTCGGAACGTTTGCTGTCTGGTTCTGGTGGATCGGTGAAACATTGCTGTTTGCCGTGACCCTGACAATCACGGTCTTCGTGATCGCCTGCCCCGATGCGCTCGGACTGGCCACACCGATGGCGGTCATGGTCGGCACCGGGCTCGGCGCAAGTCGCGGCATTCTGTTCAAGAACGCGTCGGCGCTGGAAGACGCCACAAAGCTCAATGTCGTTATCTTCGACAAGACCGGCACCTTGACGATGGGCGAACCGCGCGTCGTGGATATCGTGGCCGCCGAGGGCCGCATGCCCGAACAAGTGTTGCTACTGGCCGCTGCGGTCGAAAAGGGATCGGAGCATCCGCTCGCCCTTGCGATCCTTGACAAGGCCGAAGGACTGAAGATCCCCGAAGCGCGCGATTTTCTCAACCGCGACGGGAGAGGGGCGCAGGCGGAGGTCAACGGCGATACCGTTTTCCTCGGCAACCGCCGGCTGATGGACGAAGAATCAATCTCACTGGGAGGGCTGGCTGACAAGGCCGAGGAACTCAAGGGAGCGGGCCGCACGGTCGTCCATGTCGCTCACCAGGGGATTCTTGTAGGCCTGATCGCGATCGCCGATGCGCCGCGTCCGACGGCCAAGGCCGCGATTGCCCGGCTACATGACAAGGGCGTCGAGGTCGCCATGCTCACCGGCGACAATGAGGGTACCGCGCGGCGCGTGGCCGAGGAACTGGGTATCGACATCGTGCTCGCCGATGTGCTTCCCGGCCAGAAGGCCGACAAGGTGAAAGAGCTTCAGGCGCAAGGAAAAAGAGTCGGAATGGTCGGGGATGGCATCAATGATGCGCCTGCCCTGACCCAGGCCGATGTGGGCTTTGCGATCGGGGCCGGTACCGATGTGGCCATGGAAAGCGCAGACGTCGTGCTGATGCGAAGTGATCCCTACGATGTTGTGGGCGCGGTGGAGCTGTCGCGTGCGACGCTGCGAAAGATGCATCAGAACCTGTTCTGGGCGGTCGCCTACAACGTCATCGCCTTTCCCGCCGCCGCCGGTGTCTTCTATCCGTTCATTATCAGTCCCGCTGTCGCAGCAATCGCGATGTCCGGCAGTTCCGTCCTTGTCGCGGTCAATGCCCTGCTGCTCAAACGCACCCGCCTAGACAGCTATAAGCCTGAAAATTTTGCCGAAGAGGCCCCCACACCGCCTGTTACCGGTCAGGCGAGTGCCTGAGTGTCAGGCCTTGATGCCGTCCAAGTGTCCTTCACTGCAAGAGCGTCCGACGCCTCATTCGCTCGGCAGGGCACGGGCCAACAGCCGGTCGGTGTCAAGCGAAGCATTCGCTCCGCCATAAAGAAACGCACGGTTGTCGGGGTCGAGCCGCGTCACGCAGAACCCGGCGAGAACGGCAGATGGTGCATCGCGGAGGCAGACTGCCTCGAGCGACAGCGCGACCGTCTCGACGAAGGCGCGCGCTTCGGATTCCGCGGGGACACCATTGACACGAATGCCGTCGAGGCGATCGATGGCCGCATCGAGCAGCGGATGCGCGCCCTGCGCCCGGCCAAGCTCCGCGCGCAGGGCTTCCCACGCTTGCGGTTCGCGCGTGAGCGCGCGGAGGGCATCGAGCGCGATCACGTTACCCGACCCCTCCCAGATCGCGTTGAGAGGGCTCTGCCGAAAAAGGCGCGGCATGGGCCCCTCTTCCACAAAGCCGGCGCCGCCAAGACACTCAAGCGCTTCGTAGACGAAGCCGGGTTGACGTTTGCAGACCCAATATTTTGCGATCGGTGTCGCGAGGCGCGCAAAGGCCGCTTCGCGTTCGTCGCCGGCCTGCGCAGCGTCGAACGCCGAGGCGATGCGGATCATCAGCGACGTCGCGGCCTCGACCTCGAGCGCGAGGTCGGCGAGAACACCGCGCATGGCGGGCTGGTCGGCCAATTGGCGCTGGAAGGCCGTGCGGTGCCGCGTATGCCATGCGGCTTGCGTAAGAGCTGCACGCATTCCCGCGGCGGACCCTGCAATGCAGTCGAGCCGTGTACCCTGCACCATATCGATGATGGTCCGTATGCCCCTACCTTCTTCCCCGACACGCTGGGCCCAGGCGCCGTGATATTCGATCTCGGACGAGGCGTTGGAGCGGTCGCCGAGCTTGTCTTTGAGCCGCATGATGTGAATGGCATTGCGGGTCCCGTCGGGGCGCCAGCGCGGCACGAGAAAGCAGGTCAGACCGCCTTCTGCGTAGGCGAGGGTCAGAAAGGTGTCGGACATCGGGGCGGAACAGAACCACTTGTGGCCGATCAGCTCATATTCCCCCGTGCCGAGCGCATGCGCGCGTGTAGTATTCGCGCGAACGTCGCTACCGCCCTGCTTCTCGGTCATCGCCATGCCCATTGTCGCGCCAGTCTTCTCAGCCGCCGGGATAAACCGCGGGTCATATCGGCCGCTGGTAACGCGCGGCTCCCATTCAGCGGCTACGGCCGGTTCGGCGCGGAGCGCGGGAACGACCGCGTAAGTCATCGACATCGGGCAGGCCGTGCCCGCGTCGGCCTGGGTCATGAGGTAGAGGAGCGAAGCGTGCAGCGTATGACCCGCCTGTTCGGCGGTCCAGGCCGCCCCCGACACGCCCGATTCAAGACCGAGGCGCATGAGTTGGTGGTAGGCGGGATGAAACTCGACTTCGTCGATCCGGTGGCCGAAGCGGTCGAAGGTTTTCAGCTTTGGCGGATTTTCGTTGGCAAGGCGCCCCCATTCGAGCGCCTCGAAACTGCCGACGCGTTTGCCAAATACAGCAAGCTGGTCGCGGTGCGCAGCCGCCCCGTTTCGTTCGAGTGCGCTTTGCAGAGGAACGTCGAGCTCGAAGGCGTTGAAATCCACAAGGGGTGGAGGCTGGTTGAGCACTTCATGCGTGGCAAGCTGGTCTGGCAAAGAGATTCTCGGCATATCCGAGTCTCGCCGAGACAGCGAAAAAGCGCAACTCCTCACTGGGCGAAGTGCTTTATCTGCCCATTATTGATGGAACCGAATGATGCCATGCGATGACAAGACCGACAGCTGTGCTGCAGAACAGGCTGAAGGGAAGGCGGCGGACTGGGCCAATGCCGAGTGCATGTGCGTAACGCTCGACCGGCAGCGTTTGGCGACCCTCCTCGATACGGAACTCGGCGAGAGCGGAGCCGGCGACACCCTCCTTGCATCACAGTCGAACCTTTTCGCCAACGCCCCGGTTTTCATCGATCCAGCTACGCTTTCGGCCATGACGGAGGTTGTCACGGCCATCGAGACCGTCGCCAAAACCCCCGCCTTCCGCTCGGTTGTCATGGGCTGGGCGCCTTCGTCAGCCGCCCGAGATTTAGGGCCCAAAGGGGTTCTTATGGGCTACGACTTCCATCTCACCGCCAACGGTCCGCGGCTCATCGAGATCAACACCAATGCCGGCGGCGCTTTTCTGAACGCCTTGCTTGCCGATGCGCAAACCCAATGCTGCAGGGAAACACGACCGGCTCTGGCCGCAGACATCTCACAGGACACGTTTCGGACAAGAATTGCCCGGATGTTCGAGGAGGAGTGGCATGCGCAGGATCGTGCCGGTGAGCTCGAATCCATCGCCATCGTCGATGATGATCCTGAAGGACAGCCGCTTTTTCCCGAATTTCTCGCAGCAAGGACCCTGTTGCAGGAGCACGGATATGAAGCGGTGGTCGCCGGGCCCGAGGACCTCGAGCTCTCCCCCGCCGGATTACTCTTCGAGGGCAGGAAAATCGATCTTGTGTATAATCGCCTGGTCGATTTCTCGCTCGATCGCCCGGAGAGCCGGACCCTTCGGGAAGCCTATATGACAGGCCGCGTCGTGCTCTCGCCAAATCCGCATATCCATGCGCTCTATGCCGACAAGCGGAACCTCTGCCTGCTTTCCGATCCGGATTGGCTGGCTTCGTGCGGTTTGAGCGAACGCGAGAAAAAAGTGATCCTCGCCGCGGTGCCGAAAACAGCAATCGTCGATCGTTTTAACGCCGAGAAATTCTGGTCCGAACGGCGAGACTGGTTTTTCAAACCTGCCCGCGGTTATGGCAGCAAGGCCGCCTATCGCGGAGCGAAGCTGACGAAGCGGGTCTGGTCCGAGATCGTCGAGGGCGGCTATGTCGCGCAGCGGTTTACGCCTCCGAGCACGCGCAAGGTCCGCCTTGAGACGGATATCGTCGAGCTCAAAGTGGATGTGCGGCTTTATACCTATGCCGGAGAAATACTGTTGCGCGCGGCACGGCTCTACCATGGCCAGGCGACAAATATGCGAACCCCGGGTGGCGGCTTTTCGCCGATCCTTCCCATGCCGGATGCGCCTGACAGCGGATTCCGGTAAGTTCGAAAGGATAAACTGTAATTCCCGCCACGTGCTCCCGTCTGTTGGGGGTTACGCATCTATCCGATTGGCGGGGAACACGTCTGGTGAGCTACAAACTAAGTTTTCTAGGAGCAGCTGGAACGGTCACCGGATCGAAATATCTTCTGCAGACGCCTGATCACAGGATCCTAATCGATTGCGGTCTCTTTCAGGGTTTCAAACAGCTTCGTGAGCGCAACTGGAAGCCGTTTCCGGTCGATCCGGCGTCAATCGATGCGGTCCTCCTCACACATGCTCACCTTGATCATTCAGGCTACGTTCCTGCCCTGATCCGCGACGGGTTTAAGGGGCGAGTGCTGAGCACGCACGCAACGCTCAAATTGTGCGAATTGCTGCTTCCCGACAGCGGTTATTTGATGGAGGCCGACGCCCGCTATGCAAAAAGGAAAGGGTACAGCAAGCACAAGTCGCCTCGGCCCCTATACACCCAGGCCGATGCGAAAGCCGCGTTGAAGTCATTCCGGCCTGTGCCCTTCCAGCAGCTGGTCGAAGTTACGCGCGATTGCAAGGCGATCTTCCGGCCGATGGGCCATATTCTCGGCGCATCAAGTATCGAGCTGCAGTGCGGCGATATGAAGATTGTCTTCTCGGGTGACATCGGCCGCTATGGCAGCGCCACGATGGTCGACCCCGTGCCGGTTCCAGAGGCCGATTACATCGTCACCGAATCCACATACGGCAATCGCCATCATGGCGAGGCCGATCCTGAAAGTGTACTCGAAGACGTTGTCGGAAGAACGGTCCAGCGCGGCGGGTCGGTCATCATTCCTTCCTTCGCGATCGGGCGCGCCCAGACGCTCCTCTACCATCTCGGTCAGTTGCGGCAGCAAGGCCGCCTGCCGCAAATCCCGATCTATCTCGACAGTCCCATGGCGGTGAACGCCAGCTCGATTTTCTGTGACCATCTCGGCGAACACCGGCTCACCGAAAAGCAATGCCGCGATGCCTGCGGAATTGCCGAATATGTTCGCGAAGCCGAAGATTCGAAGCAGCTCAATCGCAGCGCCATGCCGAAGATCATCATTTCAGCGAGCGGCATGGCAACCGGCGGGCGGATTCTCCACCACCTCAAACACTATGCCCCCAGTCACCGCAACACGATCATTTTGGCAGGGTTTCAGGCTGGCGGCACGCGGGGCGCAGCCCTGCGCGATGGCGCGACTGAACTGAAAATCCACGGCAGCTATATCCCCGTTCGCGCCGAGGTGGCACAGCTCGACATGCTCTCGGCCCATGCCGACCAGGACGAGCTGCTGCGATGGCTTGAAGGTTTCCGGTCCTCCCCGCAGCAGGTCTTCGTAACCCATGGCGAACCCGGTGCGTCCGACACCCTAAGACATCTTGTTACCGAACGTCTTGGCTGGAATGCGCGCGTCCCCGAGCACGCCGAAGAGGTCGTGCTTTCATGAGAGAGGGTGTCCTTACCCCCACCTCCTCCACGGATGCACTTGCTCATCCGTTGCGCGCGCGCGCCTTACCGATCGAAACCGCTGGCGAAGCGATGATCTTCATGCATGAGGATTGTCCGGTTGCGCGGTCCGAAGGGTTCCGCGCCCGCGCCCGGGTGGAACTTGTCGCGCGAGGAAGAACGGTGTTGGCGACGCTTTACCGGGCCACTGATAATCTCCTGGCCGATGATGAAGTGGGTCTGCCTCATCGGCTGATGGCACGGCTTTCGCTCGCCGAAGGCGAAGAGCTTCAGGTCAGGCATCCTCAGCCGTTGTCGTCGCTCAGCCACGTTAGAGCTAAACTCTATGGCCACCGGCTTGATGACAACCGACTGGGACACATCATCGCCGATATCGCGGACGGTCGGTATTCGGATGTCGACATCGCCGCGTTCGTCTCCGCATTCGCTGCGCAACCGGCACAAGGTGAGGAAACCGCCGCCCTCACCCGAGCGATGCTCGCTGCAGGCGACCGGCTCGAATGGAATGCCGACCGCGTGATGGACAAACATTGCGTCGGCGGGCTGCCGGGCAATCGGACAACACCAATCGTGGTCAGTATTGTCGCAGCCGCCGGGCTCACGATGCCAAAAACGTCATCCAGGGCGATCACGTCACCGGCCGGCACTGCGGATGCGATGGAGACCATGGCGCCTGTAACGCTCGATGTGGCGGCCATGCAGAAAGTGGTCGAGCGCGAAGGCGGCTGCATCGTTTGGGGCGGCAGCGTCAATCTCAGTCCTGCAGATGACGTCCTTATTCGGATCGAGCGGGCTCTGGATGTTGATAGCGATGCGCAACTTGTCGCTTCGGTGCTCTCCAAGAAACTTGCTGCCGGATCGACGCACGTATTGCTTGACCTACCAGTAGGGCCAACCGCGAAGATCAGGAGCACGGGAGACGCCGATGCCCTGGCGCGGCTGCTCAAGGACGTGGCGCTGCAATGCGGACTGCACGTCACGACGGTCCAGACCGACGGGACCCAGCCAGTGGGACGCGGGATCGGGCCGGCCCTGGAGGCACATGATGTCCTTGCGGTTCTGGCCAACCGCGACGACGCGCCGCAGGATCTCAAAGCTCGCGCGCTGGCGCTGGCTGCCGGCATCCTCGAATTGAGCGGCGCACCACGCTCCGATGCTCTCCGTCGGGCGACGCAATTGCTGGTCGAGGGGCGCGCAGAAAGCAAATTTCTTGCTATCTGCGAGGCCCAGGGCGGCTTCAAAGAGCCAGGGCGGGCGCTCCAGACGCGCGAATTCCTCGCCGCGCGCGCAGGACGGGTAGCCACCTTCGACAACCGCCTGCTTGCGCGCACTGCCAAACTCGCTGGCGCACCGCAGCGCGCGACGGCCGGTATCGCTCTGCATGTCCAGTCGGGCGACTTGGTTGAGCAAGGGCAGCCACTCTTCACCATTCACGGCGAAAGCATGGGCGAGCTTGATTATGCTTTCGCCTTTGCTTTGCGCAACAGCGATATGATCAGATTGGAGGCACAATGAGCAGGGTCGTCTTTTCCCTTAGCGCGGCACCGGGCATGGCCGAAGGACTTGCCCGGTGTTTCGAGGCCGATCTCGGCGAACTCGAGACGCGCCAGTTCCCCGATGAAGAAACCTACCTGCGGATCGCCACGCCGGTAAGTGGCCGCGATGTCGTCCTGCTCTGCACCCTTGACCGGCCCGATGCGAAAATCGCGCCATTGCTGTTCGCGGCGGATGCGCTGCGCGATCAGGGCGCACGCAGCATCGCGCTCGTCGCGCCGTATCTAGCCTATATGCGCCAGGACAAGGCCTTCAATCCAGGCGAGGCCGTCACGTCCGTTTCGTTCTCGCGGCTGCTGTCGTTCTATTTCGATTTCCTCGTCACCGTCGATCCCCATCTGCATCGCATCGACAATCTCGACGAGATTTATTCGGTGCCGAGCAAGGTCGTGCCCGCAGCGCCGGCGATCGCGGATTGGCTAAAGGCCAACATCCCGAACGCTTTCGTCATCGGGCCCGACGAAGAGAGCGAACAATGGGTGCTCGATGTCGCAGAAAGGGCCGGCATACCTTCAGCCGTACTTGAGAAGAAACGCTGGGGCGACTTCGATGTCGCGATCAGCGGTGGGCGCCTTCCCGACATGGACGACAAACAACCCGTCATCATCGACGATATTGCCTCAAGTGCGCGAACGCTTGTCGAAACAGTCAAGCTGCTCTCGAAGGCTGGAACAAAGCCGCCGGTCTGCGTTGTGGTCCACCCCATCTTTGCCGGCGATGCATATGATGAGCTCATGCAGGCCGGGGCCAAGCGCGTGATCAGCGTCAATGCCATCGCACATCGAACCAACGCGGTCGATATTTCGCCGGCACTCGCCGAGGCGCTGTCCGCATGGAGCGTCCAGAACGATGAGCTGATCGGAGCCGGCCACTAATCCCACCCTTTCGGCGTAACGAAAGCGCCGCAACCACCAACTGGAGTTCATTTTCAATGACAAAGGAGCCAAACAAGATCTCGGTAGGGGTCGTAGGAGCAGGGGTAATCGGTCGCCGCGTTGTCGGCGCCGTAAGGCTGCAACCCGATATGGCATTGGCCGGTGTCGCCGACGTCGCCGCCGATTGGCGGATCGCAATGCTCGCGAAGGACGGCGTTCGCCTGTTTGCGGCCAGTTCGCAGGCCTCGCAAACCTTGCCGGATGCGGGTCTCGACGTTGCGGGTTCGCTAGAGGACCTTATCGCGGCAAGCGACGTCATTGTCGACTGCACACCCAAGGGCATCGGCGCCAAAAACGCAGACATCTATCGCAGCGCCGGGAAGCCATTCATCGTGCAGGGAGGCGAGAAGCACGACGTGGCGGGGCACTCATTCGTCGCCGAAGCAACCTACGGGAGCGCATTCGGGCGAGATGCGACGCGGGTCGTGTCATGCAACACCACGTCGATCGTCCGCACCCTAGGGGCGCTGAAGCGCGCAGGCCTGCTCAAAAAAGCGCGCGGGACACTTATGCGCCGGGCCACCGACCCCTGGGAGAGCCATCTCGGGGGGATCATGAACACGCTCGTGCCCGAGCCGACAATCCCGAGCCATCAGGGGCCGGATGCCCGGCATGTGGATCCGGAACTCGATGTGGTGACGATTGCCATCAAGGTTCCTGAGACCCTGGCTCATCTTCACAGCTGGTATGTTGAGCTCAACCGGCCTGCGACAAAGGAGGAAGTCCTCGACGCATTTGCGGCCTCGCCAAGAATTCTGCTCATCGATGGAGACAGCGGACTGTCGGCACTCAACAGCGTCAAAGAGGCGATGGCGATGGAGGCGCGGCCCAATGCAGACCTCTACGAGGTGGCCCTCTGGAGCAACATCCTCGCGGTCGATGGAACCGAACTGTGCTACAATTACATGGTCGACAACCAGGCCATCGTCATTCCTGAAACGATTGATGCGATCCGCGCCCTTGCGTCGAGCGAGGAGCAGCCCGAGGTCTCGATGAGGTTGACAAACAAGACGCTTGGTATCGGATCAGACGAGCTGAGATTGTAGCGATTGAAGGCAAGAGCCAAGCCAATGACGAACGCCCCCACGGACCGGCCACGATGCAAGCCAGAGACGCGCTCCTCCGGCCCGGAAGAGCGAGCGATCGACGAAGCCCTGAACGAATCGTTTCCCGCGAGCGACCCACCGTCCTGGACCTTGGGCGTCGACAGCGATCCACGCCAAAACGATAAAGCTACACGACCATGCAGCCAAGGAGACGCGCGGCCGAAGGAGGGAGACTAGCATCGCCCAGATAGTGCGGCCCCCAACAGTCCGCGCCTACGGCGCGGGTGCTTGCTCCTTCTCATGCTGGCATTCGCAATCGAGAAAACCGTGAATGACACAGGTGCGGCACATCTGGAGCAGACGCGTGCGAAGCGCGGCGCGCGCACGATGAAGACGTACATTGATATTGTTGACACTTGTATCGAGTGCGCTGGCAATGCTTTCGCGCGGTTCCTCGAGCAAATCAGCGCGCCAGATGACTTCGGCATAATCCGGCCTGAGCGTTGGCAGGAGGCGATAGAGACAGTTGCATACGGCAGCTTCTATCTCTTCGTCCGACACGATTTCCGCCTCGGCAAGTTCGGCGAGTTCCTGAGGATCAATGGCGGTTTCGTGTTTACGGCCGCGCGCAGCCTGTCGGTAAAAGTCGGCAATCGTCGTCGCCAGCACTCGGGAGAGCCATCCCTTGACCGAACCCACATCCCGCAGGTCCCCAGCCCGCTCGATCGCACGAAGCATGAAACGCTGGAGAACTTCCTCCGCCTCCTGACGCCCCCGCATGCGGCCGATAAGGAAACGCAGCATATCTTCGTGGCTATCCACCAGGGCCCGGCGCACTGCTTCATCCATCGGTCGCAACGCCTCCTCGGACCCGTCAGCTTTATCGGCTTTATTTTCGATCATGGAAAACCCCGAAGCGCCAGTGCCCCAATACCGGAGAAGGGCCCGTCCCTTCCTGTAAAACGGTCGCAGGCGGTAGTATCGTTACGACATGTTCGGGGCTCGTCCCCTCATCGCAGCTAAAGAGCCGGAGAGCAACATGTCGAGTTCGCAAAAGAAGAAAATATCCAAGAGCGAATACAAGCAACAATTGCGCGCGCTGCAGATCGAACTGGTCAAGATACAACGCCAGGTCATCGCCCATGGCGAGCGTGTTCTGATCATCTTCGAAGGGAGAGATGCGGCCGGAAAGGACGGTGTGATCAAGCGTGTGCGCGAACATATGAGTCCGCGCGAGACTCGCGTCGTGGCGCTGGGCAAACCCTCAGATCGTGACACGCGAAGTTGGTATTTTCGCCGCTACAGCGAACAGCTGCCCGCCGATGAGGAGATCGCTCTGTTCAATCGCTCTTGGTACAACCGGGCGGGGGTCGAACGGGTGATGGGATTTGCCGACAAGGAGGAAGTTGCCGACTTCTTCTCTAACGTCGCGCAATTCGAAGAAATGCTGGCACGCGACGGGACTACGCTTCTCAAATACTACCTCGACATCGATAGAAAAGAGCAAGCCAAGCGCCTCAAAGCGCGGCGCACTGATCCGCTCAAGCAGTGGAAGATCAGCCCCATCGATGCAGCGGCGCTTGAGAAGTGGAATGATTATTCCAAAGCCCGGGACGAAATGCTGACACGCACAGATTTTGCCTATGCTCCGTGGATTGCAGTGCGCGCCAACGACAAACGCGCCGCACGCCTCAACATCATCCGGCACATGCTGCAATCCATCGCGTGCCAGGCGGTCGATCAACGCCTCGCGCGTCCCGACCCTTCGGTCATCCTGCCGATTGCCGAAGTCGGGATTGGTGGCTTGGCCCCGTGAAACTGTTTAACCCGTTCGGCGGCGGAACAACCAGGTCGCCGCCAGCAGGCTCGCGGCAGCGATAAGCGCCATGGGCCAGATGTGGGAGAAATAGAGCCAAAGGGGCGCTTCACGAAGATACACCGCTTTGCTGATGACTATGAAGTGGGTGATCGGCGTGGCGGCGGCAAGGCCCTGCAACCAGTCGGGCATGTTTTCTACCGGCGTGGCATAGCCCGAAATGAGCACAGCCGGGACCATATACATGAACAGCCCGATAATCGCCTGCTGCTGGGTCTTGGCGAGCGATGAGATAAACAGGCCGATACCGACTATTGCAGCGAGATAGACAACCATTCCGAAGAAAAGCAGGGCGAGAGAACCGCGGATCGGTACGTTGAGAAACAGCATCCCCAGAACCAGCATCGCACTTGCGCTCGTCAGCGCAATCAGGAGAGCCGGCACGCTTTTGCCGATCAGGATCTCGAAGGGGCGCAGCGGCGACACCAGCAATTGCTCGAAGGTACCGAGCTCGCGCTCGCGGGCGATCGACAGCGCGGACACCATGAAACCGACCACGGCTACGAGGACGGCAAAGAGCGCGGGCACTGCGGACCAGAGCGGCTCGAGATTGGGATTGAACCAGGTCCTTTGGACAAGACGCACTGGTGCCGTCGCGCGCAGTCGATCGAGCCGCTCCCGATTATAGGTTTCGACGATCCGGCTGCTGTATCCCAGCAGGATCTGAGCGGTGTTGGATCTGCGGCCATCGAGGATTAGCTGAACCTCGGCGCTTTCGCCGCGCTCGAGTCGCCGCGAGAAGTCTTCGCCAACGCGCATGACCAGCGTCGCACGGCGTGCGTCGATTGTCGGCGCGATATCCGCGCCTGCTCGCAAATGGATAATCTGATCGAATACTTCGGCACCCTCGAAGCGGCTGATAAGCTCGACCGAGGCATTGCCGTGGTCCTGGTTGTAGACCGCCAGAGTGACGTCCGATACTTCCTGCGTAATTGCAAAGGCGTAGATGAGGAGCAGAAAGGGCGGCGAAAACAGCACCACCCAACGGGTTTGCGGATCGCGCGCGCTTGCCAGAAGCTCCTTCACGATCAAGGCGTAGATGCGTTGCCACATGGTCTCAGTCGAGCCGGGTGCGTGTGAACAGAGCGCAGATTGCGAAGATCACAATCGCGAAGATGGCAAGGGCAGCGAGATCGGGCAGCAGAACCGCCCAGACATTGCCGGCAAGAAACTGCGTCTGCAGAGTCGAGACGAGAAAGCGCGCCGGGATCGCGTAGCTGAAGAGCTGGAGCGCCAGTGGCATGCTGTCGAGCTCAAAAACGAAATTGGAAAAGTAGAACGCGGGCAAAAAGGCAAGCATCACCGCGACCTGCGCTGCCACGAGCTGGTTGCGGGTGAGCGTCGAAATGAGCAGTCCTTGGCCCAGCGAGCACAGCATGAAGAGTGCGGCTGCGAGCGAGAGCGCGAAAAACGATCCGCGGAAGGGAACACCAAAAAACGCCACGGCCACAAACACGGACAGCATGAACGAGCCGAGGCCCAGCACGAAATAGGGCACAAGCTTGCCCAGCAGCAGTTCGAGCGGACCGACAGGGGTCGCAAGGAGCGCTTCCATAGTGCCGCGCTCCCATTCGCGGGCAACCACAAGCGCTGTGAGCAAGGCGCCGATTATGGTGAGAATGATCGCCACCGAGCCGGGGACCAGATAGTTGCGGCTCGAAATCTCGGCGTTAAACCAGACACGCGGCTCAATCGAGACGAGAGGCGCGAGCGGCGGTTGCCCGCGATCGAGCCATTCTTGCTCGAGCCAATTGATAACGAGCAATTCAATATAGGAGCCAACCAGTCCGGCTGTGTTTGGATCACCCCCATCGACCAGGATCTGGATCGGCGCCGCCTCTCCGCGGAGCGCAATTGCGCTGAAATCCTGTGGCAGGATGATGATCGCATCGAGCTCGCCCGCGGCCATGAGGGTTTCGAAGTCCTTTCGCACAGGCGCTGTTTCAATCTCGAAATAGCGCGTGTTGCGCAGCGACGCGACAAAGCTCTCCGTCTCTCCGGTCGGCTGTTCGACCACAACGCCGACCGAGAACTGCCGGGGGTCGAACGAAACCGCATAACCGAACAGGAAAATCAGCATGATCGGCAATAGGCCGGCAACCATGAGTGTGCTCGGGTCCCGGATAGCCTGCCGGGTTTCCTTGCGCATGATCGCGGCGAAACGCGAAAAACTCATGGCGAGGTCTCCGCTTCGTTCTTTTCGACGAGAGCGATGAATGCATCCTCAAAGGTCGGGTTGGGCATGGTCGAGGAGGCCGCTTGCGCCTTGAGTTCGGCGGGAGTCCCCAAAGCAATCATCTGCCCGCGATATATGAGCGCGGCGCGGTCGCAATACTCCGCTTCGTCGAGAAAATGTGTCGTCACGATGACGGTTACGCCGTTCGTGACCATGGCGTTGATATGGGCCCAGAATTCACGGCGCGTACGCGGATCGACACCCGAGGTCGGCTCGTCGAGAAAAAGGACGTCAGGCTCGTGCATGACGGCACAGGCGAGCGACAGGCGCTGCTTGAAGCCAAGCGGGAGCTGGGCGGAATTTTCATTGAGCTTGTCCGTGAGGGCAAAGCTGTCGATCATACGCTCGATCATGAGACGCTGCCGCGCTCCGGTAAGGCCGTAAACGCGTGCGAAGAACCGCAGATTCTGCATCGTGCTGAGATCGCCATACAGCGAAAATTTCTGCGCCATGTATCCGAGACGAGCCCGTGCCTCGCTCGCGGCAGTACGCAAATCGACACCGGCAATACGAGCCTCACCGCTGGTCGGCTTGAGAAGGCCGGAGAGCATTTTGAATGTAGTCGACTTGCCCGCGCCATTGGGTCCGATAAGCCCAAACACTTCACCTCGACGCACATCGAAACTGATCTCGGAAGCCGCAGTGAAGGAGCCGAACATCCGCGTTAGTCCGCGCGCCTCTACGGCAATCGCTATATCGTGGCTGCGCTGCGAACCGCCGGCGAAGGGCGATTCAGCGCGAAACCCGCCGCCAATGAGATCGATGAACGCATCCTCGAACCGCGGCGCGACAGGTTTCAGCCGAGCTTCATCCCCCGCGCCAATCGAAGCCAGAGAGAGGGCACGCGCGTTCTCATTGAGCAACAGCCTGACATGGCTGGCCTGGATTGTTCCATCCATCACAGCCTCGTGTTGGCGTGCTCTGTTCAAAACGTAGCGCCGATCGCCCTCGATGCCCTCGATCAAAAACACCCGGCCAGCGACACGCGCGGCCAGATCGGTCGGTCGACCGTCGAAGATGAGATCGCCCTCGCTCAACACGAGCACAGTCTCGCATTTCTCGGCCTCATCGAGGTAGGCGGTTGCCCAAACGACCGTGATCCCTTCATCGGTCAGTCGGCTTACCATTCGCCAGAGTTCGCGCCGCGAAATCGGATCGACGCCGACGCTTGGCTCGTCCAGCAACAGAAGTTCAGGTGTAACAACGAGAGCGCAGGCGAGCCCGAGCTTCTGCTTCATGCCGCCCGACAAGGCGCCTGCCAGTCTGCCGGTAAATGGCGCTAGGCCGGTAAAGTCGAGAAGCCGCTCGAATGTCGCCTTGCGCGCTGATCCAACCAGTCCGCGCAGATCTGCGTAGAGATTGAGATTCTCCTCCACGCTCAGATCCTCGTAGAGGCCGAAACGTTGCGGCATGTAGGCAATGCGCGCGCGCACCTCCTTCGCGTTGGCTACGGGATCGAAACCTCCCACGTCGATCCCGCCTTCATCGGGGCGCAGCAGTCCGGCGATCAGGCGCAAGAACGTAGTCTTCCCCGAGCCATCGGGCCCAACCAGCCCCACGATGTGCCCCGACCTGATCTGCGTGCTTACACTCCGCAATGCCGGTTCGGCTTGCTTGGGGAACCGTTTGGTCAGGCCTTCGATGGTCACCAGAGCTGTCACCGGTCACCGCTCTCTGGCGGCGGGACGGACAATCACGGAGACCGGCATGCCCTGCTTCAGGATTCCGTCTTGATCTTCGATACGCACACGCACCCGGTAGACAAGGCTAGTGCGCTGTTCGCGGGTCTCAACGGACTTGGGTGTAAACTCGGCTGTCGGTGAGATGTAGGCAATGCGGCCGGGAAATTCGCGGCCAGCCTCGGTCAACACTGTCGCGGGGGTACCGATCTCGACGCGCTCGAGGTCGGGTTCCTCGATATAGGCCCGGATCCACATGGGCGAGGTGTGTGCGAGTGTGAATACGGTTTCGCCCGGCCCCACGATGGCTCCAGCCTCGCGTGCGCGCGTCAGGATGATCCCGTCAGCGGGCGCGTAAAGGTTCGCGTCTACTAGGCGTTGCCGGGCGAGTGCAGCGGCAGCTCGCTCGGCTCCAAGCGCCGCGCGTCCTTGCCGGATTTCTTCGCGTCGGGGTCCCTCGCGGACAAGCGCGAGTTCTTCGAGTGCCGCCTGCCGCTGAGCGGCCGCGCGATCGCGCTGAGAGCGCGCCTCGTCCCGGGTCTGCCGTGAGGCAAAGCCCTTCCCGGCGAGGTGTTCGACCCTGTCCAGGGTTGCCTGGGCAACGCTCAGCGCGGACTCCGCTTCTGCAACCCGCGCTCTCGCCCGCTCGATCTCCTCCGGCCTGCTGCCCGATTCGAGAGCGGCGAGCGCTGCGGAGCGTTGGCTGGCACGCGCTTCGGCAAGCGCGATCTCGTTCTTATAATCCTGAGGTTCAAGCGAGGCCAAAAGATCGCCAGCTTCAACCCTATCTCCCTCATCGAACGCCAATCGGTCGATCCTGCCTGGAACCTTGAACGCCAGATTGACCTGACGAATATCGACATTTCCATTGAGTACCAGATGACCTTCTCGCTCATGCCGATCAGGCTGCATCAGCCAGATTGTCGCTGCCGAAGCGGCTAGCAATACGAGCAGGCCAATGCCGATGTAGACCTTCTGTCTGGATCTCATGATTCGCCTCCGGTCCTAGCGGCACTAGGTTCCAGCAGGCCCAGGAGTTCGAACTCGGTGCAATGCCCTGCCAGCGACACGCTCGGTGCGTTCGGCGCGACAAAAACGGCGTAGTGCATTGCCCGCTCGATCATTCCGACAAGAAGCCAAGCAATGAGTCGCGCCGGGAGATTCTTCACCAGGCCGAGCTGTTGGGCATCTTCGAGATACCGCGCGAGCGCGTCAGCACCTTGCTCGAAATGTCGATTGATATGAGCGCGCTGCTCGGGCGGAAGCGCATAGGCCTCACGCAAGACCAGCCTGGTCAGAATATCATGCTTGCGGCCATACCGAATGATGGTCATCCAGATCTCCTCAACCTCGGCTGATAGATGCTCTCCAGTTTGCAGCCGCTTGGCGGGATGGCGGGCAATGGTCTCCTCAATCAGTCCTGCAAAGAATTCATCGATAAGCGCGACAAACAGCGACGGCTTGTTTTCAAAATGCAGGTAAAAGGTCCCCTGCGCTACCCCTGCATTCGCGACGATGTCGGCGACGCGGGTTGCCGTAAATCCGTGCTGAGTGAACAGCTCGGCCGCGGCAGCTTTCAATTTTCCGGCGATATCATCGGCCATTTGAACACCTCGATATGACTGACGCATCAGTCAGCGAGATATTACATATCTGCATGATCCTTTTTCGGCGTAGCTTTATGCTTGCTCTGAAGCGTAGGATGTTCATTCGCAGGCCCGCCCCGCGTCCAGACCGAGGACACTGTGTAACCGGGACCGCTTATCCCTTGATGTTTGCCGGGGCCGGGGTGGAAGAAGCCCGGCGTGCGCGAAATCCGACAATCAGTGTCAGCAACGTGATCAACTGCGCGCCGGTCGTCTCCACAGTCGGAAAAAAGCCGAGTTCGGCGAGGCGCGGCAAGCCGGAAATGAAGGTGGCGGAAAGAAGTCCGGAATCCTGGAACGCGCCCACACCCTTGCCGGTCAGGATGATCGCGAGCGCTGCGATCAGGATCGCGCTGTACTTGAAAAATTGCGTGATCGGAAGCTTGCGGCTGTAGCGCAGCATAAACCATGCAAGAGCCGACAGGACGGCGAGAGCCGACACGGCCCCTGCAAGTATCACCGAACTGCTATCAGGGGTCCAGAGGGCAGCATAGAACAGGATCGTTTCAAAGGCTTCGCGATAGACGACGACAAAGGCGAGCCCGAAGAGAAACCATGCCGATCGCCTGGAGAGAGCCTTCCCCATCTTCTGCTGAATATAGCGTCGCCATTCATCCGCATGGCTCTTGCCGTGCATCCAGATCCCGACGGAGACGAGGACAACCGACGCCAACAGCGCACCGAATCCTTCGGTCAGCTCGCGGCTCGCTCCGCTGATAGCGACGAAATAGGTCGCGGCCACCCAAGTGGCGACGCCTGCCAGCAGCGCGGCGATCCAGCCGCCATGAACGTAGGCGATTACTTCGCCGCGGTTCGATTTGCGAACGAAGGCAATCATGGCAATCACCACCAGAAGTGCCTCTACCCCCTCGCGCAGCAGGATCGTGAAGGCGCCCAGAAAAGTGGAGATGTCGCTGGCTGCTTCGGGCGCGAGAGCAACCTCCGCTTGCTCGAGGAGGTTCACGGCGAAGGCGTGTCGTTCGCGCAATCGCAAGACGGATACGTCGCTCTCGATATCTGAACGATACTGGCTGAGCGCTTGCTCGATCTGCCGCATGAGATCGCCATCGCGCGTCGCGAGGATGCCCTCGACCGGTTCGAAGCCGTCAAGATAGGCCGACAGGGCGAGTCGGCGCGCCTCTGCGCGCTCGCCCCGCTCGTAGGCGGCGAGACTTTGCTGGAGCGTCCGGCGCGCGAGATCGAGCGAGCCGTCCGCGCTTTCTTGCCCGACAATCCCGGGATTCGATCGCAGGTACGCCATGACGGCCAATGCCCGGTTCTCTCCGATCGCGTCGGCGAGCTCTGCGGGCGTGATGGCCGCAAGTGTCTCGAGATCGGGTATCAGACGCCGCACCCGGTCATCTTCGCGCCAGATTTTCTCCCCCCGTTCGAGATCCTCGAATGCAATGCTGCCTGCATAGAATGCGAGGGCCCAGCGATCGGCTTCCGAAAGTCCAGCAAAGCTGGGCATCGACGTGCCCTCGAGACCCTGTGTTATCACCTGATAGAGACCGAAAATGCTGCGTTGGCGCGCGCGGTCGGCATCGGTAAAATCGATCGGAGGAGGCTCGAGCGTCATGCTGGCTGCCGGCGGGGAACTGCCCGAAGCACCGTGGCACGAGGCGCAGTTCTGGGAAAAGAGCGTCGATGCGCGAGACAGATCCGGAAGGTTTCGGGGAGCCAGCGGAACCGGATAGGCCTCCAGCAGCGATCCCCCCAAGGCACGGGCCAGCCGGGAAACGCGCTCGACCGGAGCTTTCTTCTCAATCGCCTGGCGCAGCTCGACAGACATCGCGAAGAGACCGGGCTTGGCCGAAGCATCGGGAAGCGCGGCTACTTGTTCGCCGACGGTCGAAGAAAATTCGACCATTTCGTCATATTCGAAATTGTCAATGACCTGCCCGTTCGACACCGCTGCGGAGTAATCGACAGCGATGTAGTCGAGAAGGCGCCACGTCGTGCGCACCTCTGAGCCCTCCGCGCGCGCCATGCCCGACAGGCTCAGAAGGAGGGCCAGTATGAAGACCTTGAGCACCTTGTGCGGCGATGGAATGGAAACAGGCATCCGAGCCCCCTTAAGGATATGCAACTAACTCGCAATAGCGAATAGGCTACTTCTCATGTCGGACGCAACCGGCGGCTGTACTTCGGACCTTTCATGCTGTCCTGAGCTCGCGCCTCGCCTGGGCGAACACGTCGGCACTCCCCCAGATCGCCAGGCTTGCCAGGATTCCCGCAACAGCAAGATCGGGCCATGCCGCCCCCGTCCCGAAGACACCGACCGCGGCCGCGAGCACCGCGACGTTTCCGATCGCGTCGTTGCGCGAACAGATCCACACCGAGCGCATATTCGCGTCCCCGGTTCGATACCGAAAGAGCATCGCCGCGACCGCGAGATTTACTGCGAGCGCCAGGAAACCGACGATGCCCATCGTGCCGGCATCTGGTGAGGCACCCACAAAAAACCCCCAAAGTGCCGAGCCAAGGACCCAAAGACCAAATCCCAGCATGGTCGCCGCTTTCGCGAGCGCCGCGCGTGCGCGCCATGCAATTGCCATTCCGGCAACTCCGAGGCTGATGGCGTAATTGGCCGAATCGCCCAGAAAATCGAGTGCATCGGCCTGCAGCGCGCGCGAATCGGCGGCAATCCCGGCCACGATTTCGACTGCAAACATGATGGCGTTGAGACCAAGGGCCACCCACAGGACCTTGCGCCATCTCGGATCGTTATGGACATCGCCGACATCGGCAGCATCGCAACAATTCTTCGCCATCCACTCGCCTCCTCGTTTCGAAACAGCCTATGCACCTTGTAGCCACTACAAGGTCAAGCGATTGGGGGTTGATGGTATGAAAATTGGTGAAGTCGCACGGAAAACTGGCGTCAAAGCCGAGACGATCCGCTTCTACGAACGCGAAGGCATTCTAAGTCCCCCGCCCCGAACTCGGTCTAACTATCGCGATTACGGGCCTGGCGAGGCGGCAACATTGGTCTTCATTCGCCGGGCGCGCGATCTCGGGTTTTCGATGCCGGATATCCGCGAACTGCTTGAGCTCTCGAACGAGGACGATCGATCCTGCGCTGCGGTCGATTCATTGGCACGCGCGCATCTTGATCAGGTAAAACGAAAGATTGCCGCCCTGCAGGTCATGCGCGATGAACTCTCGCGCATGATTGCGAGCTGCGAACAAGACAGGGTGAGCGACTGCAGGATCATTGATGCTCTGGTCGGCCAAACGACACAAGATGGCACCTGAGGACGGTATGGGAACGGCACTCGTGTATTGATGTCTGTTGGCCCATCGCAGCGATGCCATTCGGACGCTTGAATGTCATAAGCCCCATCGTTCTGAATTTCGGACTATGCGCAGCGGTGTCCATGACCAGCGCCCCATCCCGATTGCGAAGATGGCGAGGACAAGCGCGCTCGCGAGGCCGGCGGGTTCGCCCACCTTGCCGGTACCGAATGTGAAAGGCGGATTGTTCGCATGGCGCCTGGCAAACCAGTAGGCAAAGGCCGTGACGCCCAGGGCACCTGCATGGGTCGCCGTGTGGATACCATCGGCGAGAAGCGCCATCGATCCGGTCCACAGGCCAGCGACGATTTCGACCACCATCATCGCGGCGGTCAACGCAACGACATAGCGCGTGCGCCGCTCATGCGCGTCGTGCGAGGCGCTCAGGATTTGGTAGTCGTGGGCGAGTGCAAGGCACGCGATGTCGGGACGCGATGAATATTCCCCTTAAGTAGATAGGTCGTGCAGCCGTCGACAGACAGCACAATGCCAGAAGGGTCGCGCGCGCTGCAGGGTGTCGGGATCAAGAGGAGGATTTCCGCCATCGACCTTCGGGCCGGGACCGCTGCCACCAAGAATGGCCCTTCTCCCACTATCGCTTGGCGCGCGGTGAGCGTCGGTGACAAATGAGTATGCCCTGGGAATGCTGAGCCCAGTGAGGGGAAGGCCTCTGATTTTCGTACTGGAAGATATGGCAGCTTCATCCCCTCGGTGACGAGGCCGTAGGAAGATAATGGGGAGGGCTTACATGCGCCGGTGCCGGGTCCTTCAGTGGGTGGTGAATATGCCAAGCGTTGAAAAGCCAATCTATCGAAATTTCTACCAGCACACCAAGATCACTGGCCTCACCGCAGCGGCTCTGGAGGTCCTACCCGCGGTGGCTTGCGCAGCGCCAGAAACGCTGTCGCCGGATCACCTTGGTGGGCTGCATCCTCTTACCCTTTCTTCGCCGCGGGCCGGGATAATCGGACAGAGCGAGCGGGTTTCATGCATTGCCCTGCCCTGCAGCGAGTGGAAAAAAGCGCCAAGCGCCCTACCCGCGGAAATCAGCCCCGACGCAATCCGATTCAGACCACCCCTCGAGATGTGTGTGGAGGACCGCGCACGAACAGCTGCGCGGCTGCCTGGCTTCTCCGATCTTCCCCCTCCAGCATCCGAGGAAAATCATGTTTGAGTTCGACAAGGCTGATAAGAAGAACCCCCGCCCTTCGTCACCAAGCAAGTCCTTGGCAGATCCGGTCCGCGCGCAGCATCGTAGCCAGTTGCTGTGGGGAGAGCATTGCACCGAATGCGCCGCGCCAGATTGCTACGAAAGCTGCTCGCTTTACGACCCAAGGCCCGATGGCCGCTGTCGACGGTTTGAATTCGGAGCATTGCCCAATCGAAACTTCCCTTCGGCGGGCAGTGCCGCCGCCGAGATCAAGTTCAGACGATGGGCGCGTCTTATGGCGAAGGGGAATACGTTGCTGCTTCCCAGTTGGCTGGCAACGGCGACTGAGTGGCTGATCTTACGAACGTCGCCCATCTTGGACGCAATCGGATCGCTCGCAGCAAGAGTTTCGGGGGATCGCCGCTGGTCGTACCTTGGATACCATGTCTGGGACAGAATGACCGGGATTGCCGCCAGATTTCAAACCGAGCGCCCCTATGCGCTTGCGATCGAAATATTCAATCCGACCGACCGGATCGTGGAACTGGTGCTGCAAATCTCGGTTGATCGAAGCCGGATGCGCCCGCGACGCGAGGAGCATAAACTACCCGTGCCGTTCTACGAAACGCTCCGCATTCCTTCCGGACACTTTTCTCAGATCATCCCTGGGGAAAAATTCGCTCCCATCGCCTCTTCGGGACTACCATTCGAAATCGCGATCGAGCCACTTCAAGAAGATACTCATCTGGTCTTCCCGACACTAGATCTAATCGCGCAACCCAAAAAGATCGACGAACAGAAACCGGTGCAGGATTTGCCCGTCAAATGTGTCATTTTCGATCTCGACGAGACGTTATGGAAAGGCACGTTGGTCGAAGGCGACGTCCAGCTGAAGAGCGGGATCGCGCACCTTTTTGAGGTGCTCGACCACAGAGGAATTCTGATTTCGGTGGTAAGCAAGAATGATCCGGCTGCGGCCGAGGAACAGCTTCGGGCCTTTGGCCTGGATCAATATGTGCTGAAATCGCAAATTGGCTGGCGCCCCAAGTCGGAAGGTGTGAAGGCAATAGCGGACCAGCTCAATATCGGGACCGATGCGCTGCTTCTAATCGATGACAGTCCTTTCGAGCGGGCCGAGGTCGAACGTGCCGTGCCCGGCGTCAGAACCTTGTCGGAAAAGGCGCTGGACGACCTGCTTGACGACCCTCAACTGGCCGGCGCCGCAACGAGCGAGTCGAAGGAGCGGCGCCGCTTATACAAGGAAGCGGAAACGCGGAAGGAAGCATCCACATCCTTCGATGGAAACTACAACGACTTTCTCCGCTCTTGCGAAATTCGTTTGACGATACGGACCAATGAGTTGCGTGACGCAGAGCGTATTCAAGAGCTCGTCCAGCGAACTAACCAGCTGAATTTCTCCGGCCACAAATACTCAAATCGCGAAGTAGCACTGCTTCTGGATGACTCCACCTTAGTTCGCCATGTAATAGAATGTTCCGACCGCTATGGTAGTTATGGAGTGGTCGGCTTCTGTCTTACACGCCTTGAAGGCAGGGTGCTGCGCATCGAAGACCTGATGCTCTCATGCCGCGTACAGGGGAAGCAGATCGAACGTGCGCTGCTGTACCACTTAACAAACAACAATGGTCATACGCTTGACGCTGTAGAGATCGCTTTCCATCAAACCAAACGGAATGGACCGGCTAGCGCGGTCCTCGACGACTTGGGCTTCGAACCCACAACAAATGAGGTTCGCCGCATCACAATGACGCCCGGGATTTTCGACACCGATATCGTAACGATCGAAAATTGTCAGCCGGGGCCGACAGGCGATCTACCGTAGCGCACTGAAAGAGCCTTTTTTGTACCAAGTCATGAACCGATTGATCGCGAACCATCCAATTCCGACCGATATGAACAGTTCTTTGAATTCGGTAGCGTTGGGTATTTCGATCATTCGCTGACCGAGCGTGAGGAAGATCGACTGCCCCGCAAGGATCCCGAAGGCTAAGAATCCGAAAAGGCATGCCTCACTTCTGTCTCCGCGTAGGCGGGCAGCATTCCCGAACGCAAGCATGACGAGCAAAGTGGCGAATGCGGTCACCTGAATGGGTATCAGGTTCCAGTGTCCGTAATTGAACATTGCCGTCGGCGCACTGATGGCGGCGACGCTGCGCGCTGGTAAGAAACCAAGCAATGCATCGAGTGCTGCGACGCCAGGCCTTACAGTTTCCCGCAATAGGGGAAACAGGCACAGAAATATCCCGGCGCCTGTATAATAAACGGTTTCCGACAGGTCCGTATGGATATTGTGGAGATTGAATTCTCCCTGCCAATTGATCTCCTCGATTGCAGCGGGCGTGTCGAAATCGGCGATACGCTGCATCCATGAAATCTCCTCCATGCCGATCAGAAAGAAGAGTAGAGCGAACCCGCTGGCAATCAACACCGGGACGTGTCTCAGCCGCCCGCCCTCTAGATTTCGAGCTCGTATCAGAGCCTCGACCGCGAATAGGCAGCCCGCGCCGAGCGTGAAGATTGCTGACAGCCATTCCGCCGCGCTGTCTTCTTCGGCCATGGCTCGAAACGTTTCAGGATCGGCGAGAAAAACCGCTGTTAGGACAAACCCTGTAAACATTGCGGCGAGCGCGAGGGTCCGCTGGGTAATTGTCAACCGCTCGCGGCAAAGCGCGCTATCGACTACCCCGAAAGTAAGCACGCTGACCAATGCTCCGGCAATTGCCAGGGCGAACAATGAACGAAGAAGGAAATACGTCGTGAAGACCGGTGGCTCCTCCCTGACCGGGTAGAGGCCGAGAGCGTAAAACTCGTAGGCAGTCAGGGCAGACCACGAGACAATCGACGCGAGCGCTATGGCTAGGAACCAAGCCAAAGGCTTTAGGGATCCTACGCTGCGTATTCTGCCAGTCATCGCAGAGTCGTTTCTAGTGATTGATCAGGCTCCGAGACCCCCATAATACATTCCGAACCGTAAAGTTTTTGCAAAACGGCGATCCCTTAAAACACGGGTAATGTGCCTTTTACTGACTTATTAATAGGTTAGCGCTGCCCGGCCTCATGTAAACAACTAAAACCAGAAACCGAAAATACTCATCGTCCCGCCTTTCGAAGATGCCCGACAAACACGATCAGGTGACCGAGCCGACGACCGCTAGACTGCAGTCCAGCCGACTGAACGCCTTAGCGGGCGCTGCTTCCGCGCCACTTGCTGCCCGCCCCGAACACGATCCAACCATCGCGATTACGGACCTGCCGAGGCGGCGAGATTGATCTTCATTCGCCGGGCGCGCGGGCTGGGTTTTTCGATGCCGGATATCCGCGAACTGCTCGAGCTCTCGAAAGAGGATGATCGATCCTGCGCAGAGTTTGATTCATTGGCGCGCGCGCATCTTGGTCAGGTAGAACGTAAGATTGCCGCCCTGCAGGTCATGCGCGATGAACTCTCGCGCATGATCGCGAAGTGCGAACAGGACACGATCAGTGAGTGTAGGATCATTGACACTCTTGCCGTGCGCGATGGATAAATCGGAGGCGCCTCTAGAAGCGCAAACTAGCTCCTCCTACGAATCGGCGTGGCGCACCCGGTCTCAGGCCGGTTGGCTGGCGTGCGACAGCATATGTTTCGTCGAGCAGATTATCGATACGCGCGAAGAGTGATACCTCGTCGGTTACGGCAAATCGTCCAGCAAGATCAAAAATGATCCTGTCGTCCACCCGCTCGGCAACCGGAATGGGGCCGCTGCCGGCTTCGGTTCGCACCTTTGATACATAATTGGCACCTAGCGTCATGGATACAGGACCGTAAACAACGCCCGTCTCGGCATACAGCTGATGGCGGGCGAGATACGGCAGGGCATCGCCGGCGGAAACGGAACCGAAAAATTCGCTCTCAAAATTGCTGTCGAACTGTGCGTCGGTAAACGTGTACGCAACTGAGATGGGAAATGAAATCGCCTCGCCGATCGTCGGTGTCGCCGAGGCGGAGAGCTCAACACCTTTGGCCGTAACGGCCCCACCATTGAACTGATCGCCGATGTCTCCCACGCTGCACCCGACCGACTGCGTGCAATTTCCGAGCAGGTTGGAATAATCGGAGTAGAACGCGATTGCAGAGGCGCTTACCAGATTGTTTTGGAACCTGGCGCCAGCTTCGTAATTCCAGCTTTTCTCCGCACGGGCGTCCGGATTGCCCGGGCCGGGAGGGGAGAAGCCGCGTGAGACTCCTGCAATCAGCCGAACATTCCCGAGATCGTATGTGGCACCGAGCGCTGGGAGCCATTCATCGATGTTCGTTTTGCGCGTGCGTGTCGGACCAGCCAGTCGCTCGGGATCGTCCCGATCATAATCCAGCCTGGTCAACGTGATGCCCTCGTAGCGAATGCCAGGTGTGAGTGTGAGCCTTCCAAACTCAATCCTGTCCTCGAAGTAAAAGGCGATGGCATCAGCTTTGGCCTCGCGATTGGCTTGTGCTCCGAGCGCCGTCTGACGGACAAAAACAAGATCGCCGGCTGTTTGCGAATAAAAGTCCTCATTTTGCAGACGGTCCTCTTCATCCTCATGGATGCGCGCCGATACAGTAAGATTGTGTCGAAGCGATCCCGTATCGAAAGGCTTTTCCAACGACACCTGCAACCCTTGACTGCGGTACACGCGATTGTTGTTACGGACCCGAAGCGCTCCCGCGGCGCTGTCCGCTCCACGAAGAATGGCCAAGGCTTCAGGGTTTGCATCAGGATCATCAAACACGGGCTGAATGGCCTCAAAGCGGCCATCGCCATCGAAGTCGATATCCTGCAATTTTGACCAGCTTCGAGCGAAATCGTTGCGATAGAGCGTCGCGGCGATCTTCGTATCATCGATGAGGCGGAGACTGCCTGTTATCCGGTATTGGTCATGCTCACCGGTAAAGCGGTCGCGTTGGCTTGCCGCATAACGTCGATAAGGGTCGGCGGCAAAGTCTGTATCAGCAAGCCCGAGATAGGTCTCGTTCGCGTCCAGCTCGGATCTTCCATAGACAAGCTCGAGGCGAGCGTCGGTGGGCGCGTCAGGGCTTGAATGCACGGCAAACCGCCCGCGGTAATCCTGACGATCAAAGCCGGTGTCGGCATTCGGGAACCCGTCAATCGTCTTGAACCCGTCGCTCCCCTGCTGAAAGGTCTCGAGCAGCGCACCCACATTATCTGTCTCGCCACCGACCCAGCCATGTCCCTGGTAGTAGCCGCGCGATCCGTATTGGCCTGAAGCCGAACCGGCGAAGCCCGCGACGGGGATCGGCGTCGAGCGAAAGTTCACGGCCCCGCCGATCGTGCGGGGTCCGTAAGCCACAGCCCTAGCTCCCTTGACGACTTCGACAGCCGCCATTCGGCCAACCGCCGGAAAATAGTAGGCTGCGGGGGCCGCGTAGGGGGCTGGCGCAATGAGCACCCCGTCTTCCATCAGCGTGATATTGCTCGAACGTTCCACCGGAGTACCGCGCAATCCGATATTGGGAAAAAGTCCGAACCCGTCCTCTTCTTGAAGATTGACCCCCGGCACCTGCCGCAAGACCCTATTGACGTCGCCATACTCAAATTCGCGAAGGTCCTCGGGGCCGACAATGTCCGCCGACCCGGCGACGTCGCCCTCATCAACTCGCCCGCCGGTGACGATGATCGATTCGGATTGCGGAGGCATGCCGCCCTGCGCGCCTGAACCGCTTTTGGCATCAACCGACTGCGCGACCGCCGGACTGGAGAGCGCCAATGCCAGAAGAGAGACAGTTGCACGGTACATATTCAATCCTTTCAAATCCGTTCGACGCCCTAATAACCATTCTGCTATTGATTCGCAATAGCGATATATGCCGATGTCCTGCGTTTGCGAGGAGGCGAAAGGTGGGTGCTAGAGACTTGGCGGGACGCTCAAACAGCTACCTCACCGAGAAGAGTGATGAGGCGGAACCAGGTCGGTGTTGCAATCGTGCGCTTTGCAAGCCTCGAGCGTCGCATGCGCAATTTCGAACCGCTGAGCGAGTTGCTCTTTCACGGACATTTTTAAGGTTTCAAAATCATCGAGTGATCCCGACGAGAGAACAATGTGCGTTTCGAGAGCGCGATGGTGTTCGCCGAGATTCCAAATATGGACGTGGTGCACGCTTTCGATGCCTTGCTGGCTTTCAAGAAAGGCGACGATCCGGTCGAATTCCAGCTCGTTGGGAACAGCTCCCATCAATAGTCGCACAGTTCGCGGAAGAAGCGTAACACCCTGCCAGATCACATAACCTGCGATGATCAGCGTAATCACAAGGTCGGCGATGGTAAGATCGTAGAGAAGGATGAGTACGCCGGCTACAATCACGCCAACCGATGCCAACGCGTCCGAGACGTTATGCAGGAAGGCTGCCTTCATATTGATGCTGTCATGCGCGCCGCGATAGACGATAAAGGCGGTCACGAGATCGATGATCAGAGCGATGCCCGCCACCCAGATCACCGTCCATCCCTCGACCGGCTGCGGCTCGGCGAAACGGTTGACTGCCTCGACGATCAGATAGAATCCGATGATGAGCAAGGTCGTCAAATTGATGAGCGCGGCGACCACTTCTCCCTGGGCGTACCCGAAGGTCATCAGCTTGTCGGCCGGACGTCGACCCATCCGGCGCGCAAACCATGCAAGGCCCAGGGAAGCCGCGTCGCTGAAATTGTGCAACGCATCCGCGATTAGTGCCAGCGAGCCCGAAACGATGCCGCCGATGATCTGGGCCAACGTCAGGAGAACATTGATGGCGACAGCAAACACAAGCTGGCGATCGCTCAGGTTTTCCTCACCGTGGCTGTGTCCTGCATGGCCGTGGGCGTGCGCCATCATCGCGCTCCTTCTATAGAAAGTTTACTATCGGTTGCGCTCGGATGCTGGAGGATGGCATCGGAAACCCCTGTCGCTTGGAGCACGGCGTCGAGACCGGCGGCGAGCAGGCCGAATCCCGCCATGCCGCATATAAATGCCACCAGCGCCTTCACGTTCATTCGGCATCGCTTGACAAAGGGCCGGGCAATCAAGTGAACAGAGGCCAAGAGAAAATAGCCCGCGAGCAGTATCGCCATCGCGCCATCGACGTTGCTGTTTCTCCCGTGCAAAAGCCAGAAAGCCCCGACAACCCAGGCGACGAAGACAAGCGCGAGAATGACATGGACCGCGCCGCGATCCATGGGGTTCACGATCTCTTCGAGCAGACTGGCGGTGGTTCTTCTTGCGACCAAGAGAGCGGATAGGCCGACTCCAAATGTGGCAGCCAAGCCAGCGTAGACAGAGATGGCCGATGCAGCTCCTAAAACGAGCCCACCGCATGCCAGCGCGATGCCGGATGCACACAGAATGCCTACTTTCGGCCCGCGCTTGGGTCCCCAGCGCCGGTAGATCCCTTCTACGACCTTCGTCGATAGAAGATAGAGGGCACCGCCCGCAGGAAACAAGACGACGGACCCCAAGCTTCCCGCTATAAAACCGCCCGACTGCTCGGCCATAATGAACGCGAGCATGACGAACACACCGGAAATTATAGCGCCCCAGAGTCGCTCTACGGCGTGCGAGGATCCGTTCCGTTCTTCCCAGATTGCACCGATCCCGAGACCTAGGCTCGCCATCATGGCCATGCCTAGAACCCGCGAGATATCCTCGGTGGCGAATATTTCATGAATAAGCGTCATTCGCGCTTGTCGCCATGCACGGTTCCGCGTTCGTCATGCCGATCCTTGTGGGTGTCGCGCAGAATGTCGATCCCGCCATATATGGCAATTGCCGCAACGGCGACGCCAACGACGAGATCGGGCCAGTTGGCACCTGTCAGCATGACGATAATGGCGGCAATTATGATGCCACCATTGGAGATGAAATCGTTAAAGCTGAAGGTTGTGGCGGCGCGGAGATTGACGTCCTTCTCCTGCATGTTCTGCAGCATTCGTAGACAGATCAGATTCACGACAGCTGCCACTGCAGCCATCGCCATCATCATTACTCCGCCGGGATCGGAACCCTCCACGAAGCGCCTTATGGCATCGGCAATGACCCCGGCAGCGAAGACCAGCAGCATGATCCCTGAAAAGCGAGCGGCTCCGCGCTTCCATTTCCGTGATCGGGTCAAGGCGAGCAGGCTGAGCGCATAGACAATGGCGTCCGAAGAATTATCGAGGCCGTTAGCCAGGAGGGCGTTGGAATCGGCCAGATAGCCGACGGCGAAAAACCCGATGGCAATCGCCACGTTGAGCCACAGAACAATCGAAAGCGTTTTCCGCTTGGCAGTTGTATCGAGTTGCAGATCCCCTTCGCCGCTCATGCGTTGACACCTCGGGCTTGAGCCCAATTCTCCGCCTGCTTGCGTTTGGAAAACGGAAAGACCTGCAACTCCGCGCGGAACAGGCGGTCAAATATTCGAGTGCCCCGCTTTTCCGGTTTCTGGTCGTCGACGATAGCAATCCGCCCGAAGCTGTCCTTGGGCCGGATGTCGAACTTAAGGTCACGCCAAAGACCTCCCGAAAAGTTTGGTGCGAGTGCGAGCAGCATCGGAACCGTATCGTTTCTGCGCCGCGCGCTACGTTCGAAAACGGCCACGAAGGTATCGCAATCTGATGTTTGCACCGTTCGGGCGGCCTCGACCAGGTTCAGTCCATCCTCTTCCGACAAATTCAACACAGCTCCCTCCAAAGTTGGTACACTTGAAGTTCGTTCAGCGCGGGCCGTCGGCATGGGGACGTGGGAAAGTTCAAGCGCCGACATTTGCCAAAGCCTGCTCACTGCTATGGTGGGATGGAGGCCCATTGTCGCTAGAACGTTTCTCGCGATAGGCGAGAAGCCGTAGAGCATTGGCAACGACAATCAGTGTAGAGCCCTCATGCACAGCAACTGCGGGACCAATGCCGAGACCGAAGATGGTCGCCGGAATGAGCACTGCGACAATCCCGAGGCTCACCACCATGTTCTGGCGAATGATGGAACGGGTCTTGCGGCTGAGGTCGACCGCGAACGGCAGCTTGGCGAGGTCATCTGCCATAAGTGCGACATCGGCGGTTTCCAATGCGACGTCGGACCCGGCTGCGCCCATTGCTATCCCGACGGTTGCATTTGCCATGGCAGGAGCATCGTTCACCCCGTCTCCGACCATTGCCACTTTGTCCTGACCGGCGAGCTTGCGGATAGCTTCGACTTTGTCATCAGGCATTAGATTGCCCCATGCCTCATCGAGACCAACATCCTCTCCGACAGCGTCGGCGACCCTCTGATCATCGCCGGAGATCATGATCATTCTCGTGATTCCGAGTTCGCGCAGCGCGTTAAGCGTCGTTCTTGCTGCCGCGCGCGGTGTGTCCAATAGCCCAATGGCTCCAAGATCGCGCGTCCGCGAACGGATAGCCATCGTGGTCCGCCCACGCTCGCGCAAAACCTCGATTGCGCTCGTCAATTCAGGGCCAAGCGGAGGGACCCCGTCGACACCGAACATCTCGAGTTTGCCGATCCAGACTTTTTCACCTCCGACGATCAAAGCTCCCTCTCCTCTCTCCTTGCTGCGTGCTACCTTGCACGCGCCGGATCTTCCGTCGGACACGGGATCGTACGGCAAGCAATCGCTCAAAAACCGGTCCCTGCGGCTTGCCCATTTGCTTGCGATCAGCTAACCGCCCGCCGATGCGCCAGCTCCATTTCCTGTTTTTGTTGGCATTGCTCCTGGTCTCGCATGGCGGGCTTCCGGGATCGATTCCGCATCTGGAAGCGGCGCATGCACATGAGGCGGCAAGCGCGCATCATGCGCATGAGCACAATTCCGCCGATGTCATCGAGGTCGAGACAGACGCCGATTCGCTCGCGTCCGAAGACATCGTGCCTCACCCTGCTTCGCATTCGCACAGCTCGATTGCGATGCCGGACCAGACCGAGTTCGCGGGCAACGCCCCTGCGCCTCGAACACTTCTGCGGCCGGGCGAGACACCGCCTCTCATCGGCTTTTCGCCAGCTCCGTTAACACAGCCCCCATCAGCCTGATTTTCTGAATCCGGCCCGCATTCCGGGCCAATTTCCATTCAGACAATCAGGAGCAGTCTATCATGCACGTGTCCACGCGTGCCGCCCTTCTGGCGGCCACGTTGGTGTGGGCGACCTCGGCATCCGCCCAGACGTACACACTCGAGGAGGCCGTTCGAACTGCGGTCGCCAATTCACCGCAGGGCGAGGCGACCGCAGCGCGCCTCGACGGCCTCAACGCAGCGCGAAGCGCTGCCGATACCAACCCCGCGCCCACGATCGATGGGACCGTCGAGAACATCGGCACCCCGGGCTTTTCCCAATGGCAGATCGACGGGACTTACAACCAGCGACTGGAGCGCGGCGGCAAACGCGCGGCGCGCGTGCGCCTCGCGCAAGGTGATATCGCCGTTGCCGGGGCCGAGGCGCTCGTGCGGCGTCTCGATCTCGCGAGCGAAGTCCAGGCGTTGTACGTCGAAGCGCAAGCCGCCGCCTTGTCGCTCGAACTTGCCAGGAGCAGGGTCGAGATCGCCGAGACCCTCGCCAATGAGGTGCAGCGCAGGGTCGATGAGGCGCGCGACCCTTTGTTCGCGGGAACGCGGGCCCGCACACAACTGGCCGAAGCCCGGGTGGATCTTGGGCTGGCGGAACACGCCTTCGAAGCCGCTCTGGCGCGCCTGGCGCTCCTTACCGGCGGAGATCCACGCAGCATCGGAGTCGTGACCTCGGGCTTCCTCGAAGCCGAAGAGATTGCCATCACCACTGCCGACCTTACGCCAGTCGATCTTGCCGTCTTCCAGGCCCGGCGCGAGAGGGCGGACGCGAACTATCGCCTCCAGGAAGCCAATTCGCGCACCGATCCAACTGTCTTCGCGGGACCCAGGTTGTTCGGCAATGGCGACGTCGCCGTCATTGCGGGCTTCTCGCTGCCTTTGCCCAACCGCGCGCTCAATCGGGCCAACATCGACCGCGCCGCGGCCGAGCAGCGGCAGGTAGAGGCGGACCTCGCGGTCGAACGGTTCCAGCGTCGCCGGCAGATCGCTCTGGCTGCCGAACGCGTCGAAGAGGCGCGCCACGAGGCCGAGGCGATCCAGGAGCAGGTGGTGCCCGGTGCCGAACAGACCCTTCGGGAGGTCCGTGCCGGCTACAATCGCGGAGGGTTCACCTTTCTCGATGTCTCCGTTGCCCAGACCGCATTGCACGAGGCCAGAGTCCGCTTCGTCGATGCTCTCGCCGAATATCATCAGGCCAAGGTCGACTACGACCGACTGACTGGCCGCTTCATCGAACTTGTTGGGGGTTATTGATCATGCGCAAGACGCACTTATTCCTTGCTGCGTGCTTTGCAGCGACACTCACCGCCTGCGGCCAGTCGGCAGATACGCCGGAAACTTCCGAAGAACAGGCAGCCGCAGAGGGCGAGTACGAGCGCGGTCCACACAACGGTCGCATGCTTCGTGACGGCGACTTCGCGATCGAGGTTACCGTCTTTGAAGACGGTGTTCCGCCCGAATACCGTCTATACGCCTACCGCGACAACGAGCCCGTCGATCCCGAAACGGTCCGTGCCCGGGTCATGATCACGCGTCTGGACGGCGAAAAGACCACGTTCGAATTCGAACCGGAACAGGATTACCTGCGGGGCCAGGGCGTTCTCGTCGAACCGCACAGTTTCGACGTCGTGGTAGTGGCAATCGAAGGCGACAACAGCCATCGATGGGCGTTCGAATCTTACGAGGGCCGGGTTACCATCTCGGACGAGGCGGCACGTGCGGCCGGCATCCGGACCGAGACGGTCGGACCGCAACAGGTCGGTGAAACCGTGGAAATCATCGGACGGGTGGAGCTCGATCCCTCCGGCAGCGCCGAAGTGGGGGCCAAATTCCCGGGCACCGTCATGTCGCTGCATGCCAATCTCGGCGATCGTGTAGCGCGGGGGGCGTTGCTGGCGCGGGTAGAAAGCAGTTCATCGTTGCAGACCTATCCGATCTACGCGCCGATTTCCGGAGTGATCACGCAGCGCAATACCAACATTGGCGACATCGCGGACAGCGATCCGATGTTCGTCATCTCCGATCCGTCTCGCACGGTTGCGACCTTCCCGATCTTCCCACGCGACATCGAGCGGGTTCGTCCCGGACAATCCGTGCTCATCCGGGGCCTCGAAGGCCAGCGTGCGCAGGGCTCCCGCATCCGGGACTTCCTGCCTTTGGCGGAAGTCAGCAGCCAGGCGGTGACCGCACGTGCGCCGCTCCCCAATCGCGATGGCTTCTGGCGACCGGGAATGGCGGTCAGGGGGCTGGTCTCGGTCGACCAGCGACGGGTGCCTCTCGCCGTCAGGACGGACGCCATCCAGCAATTCCGCGATTTTCGCGTCGTCTTCGCCAAGATCGGCGAGACCTACGAGGTGCGGATGCTCGAGCTTGGTCAGGAAGGTCCCGAGTGGACCGAAGTGCTGAGCGGGATCGATGCAGGCACCGTCTACGCATCCGAGAACAGCTACGTGATCAAGGCCGACATCGAGAAGTCGGGCGCGAGCCACGATCACTGAGGAGCGCGATTTCATGTTGGAAAGAATTGTCGAGCTGTCGATCAGACAGCGTTTCGCAGTGCTGGCAGCGGTGTTCATTTTCGCCGCCGTGGGCATTTACAGTTTCGGCCGGCTCAAGATCGATGCCGTGCCGGACATCACCAATGTGCAGGTGCAGATCAACACTTCGGCGCCGGGCTTTTCTCCGCTCGAAGCCGAGCAGCGCATTACCTATCCGGTCGAAACCGCCATCGCGGGGTTGCCGGGGCTGTCCTATACGCGCTCGGTTTCGCGCTACGGTCTGAGCCAGGTTACCGTCGTTTTCGAGGACGGCACCGACATCTACTTCGCCAGGCAACTCGTCAACGAGCGCCTGCAGGCGGTACGTTCGAACCTGCCGGAGACGGTCGAACCCGAGCTCGGGCCTATCGCCACGGGCCTGGGCGAGATCTTCATGTACACGGTCGAAGCCGAGCAGGGCGCGGTCAAACCCGATGGCTCGCGCTATACCGCGCAGGATCTGCGGACGTTGCATGACTGGGTCGTTCGGCCCCAGCTTCGCACGGTTCCAGGGGTCACCGAGGTCAACTCGATCGGCGGCTACCGCAAGGAGTATGTCGTAGCGCCGCTTCCCGAACGTCTTGCCGGCTTCGGTCTGACGGTCGAGGACGTGATCGAGGCGCTCGAAAACAACAATGCCAATGTCGGTGCTGGCTACGTCGAGAGGTCGGGTTCGCAATATCTTATCCGCGTACCCGGACAGGCCGAGGACGAACGCGATCTGTCCGGGATTATCGTCGATTACCGCGATGGCATTCCCATTCGTATCGCTGATGTGGCGGATGTCGAGATCGAATCCGAGATCCGCAATGGCGCCGCGACCAAGGATGGCCGCGAAGTCGTGCTCGGCACGATCTACATGCTCGTTGGCGAGAATGCCCGCGATGTCAGTGTCGCGGTGGCCGAAAGGCTGGAAGAGGTAAACCGCTCGCTGCCCGGCGGCGTTGTCGCCAATACGGTCTACGATCGCTCCGAACTGGTCGAAGCAACGGTCTCCACAGTCGAGAAGAACCTCGCCGAAGGGGCGCTGTTGGTCATCGTTGTCCTGTTCGTCCTGCTCGGCAACTTCAGGGCTGCACTCATTACCGCTGCCGTGATCCCGCTCTCTTTCCTCCTGATGATCACGGGGATGGTCGAGAACAACGTGTCGGGCAATCTGATGAGCCTGGGGGCATTGGACTTCGGCCTGATCGTGGATGGTGCGGTCATCATTGTCGAAAACTGCCTCCGTCGGTTCGGCGAGGCGCAGCATTCGCTCGGAAGACTGCTGAATCGCGAGGAACGCTTCAAGCTGGCGGCCCGCGCATCTGCCGAGGTGATCAAGCCGAGCCTTTTCGGCATTCTGATCATCACGATCGTCTACGTGCCGATCTTCGCTCTCGAAGGCGTGGAGGGCAAGACGTTCCACCCGATGGCGATCACGGTCGTCATGGCGCTCACCGCCGCCATGGTGCTCTCCCTCACCTTCGTTCCGGCCGCGGTCGCGACATTCGTGACGGGCAAGGTCGAGGAGAAGGAGACGCGCGTCATGCGCGCCGCCAAATCGGGTTATCGTCCGATGCTCGATTTCGCCTTGCGTTCGCGCAAAGCTGTCCTTGCCGGAGCCGTGGCTCTGGTGGTCCTGAGTGGATGGGGTGCAAGCCGGATGGGATCGGAATTCATTCCCAATCTGGATGAAGGCGATATCGCGCTCCACGCCCTGAGAATTCCGGGTACCAGCCTCAGCCAGGCGGTCGCCATGCAGACTGCCCTGGAAGACAAAATTCGCACCTTCCCCGAGGTGGACCAGGTGTTCGCGAAGATCGGTACCGCCGATGTGGCCACTGACCCAGTGCCGCCATCGGTCGCCGACACCTTCGTGATCATGAAGCCGAGAGAGGATTGGCCGGATCCCCGCAAACCGAAGGAGCAACTCGTCGCCGAGATGAACGAGGCCGTCCAGCAGGTGCCGGGTTCGCGCTACGAGTTCCTTCAACCGATCCAGATGCGTTTCAACGAACTCATCGCGGGCGTGCGTTCAGACGTCGCGATCAAGATCTTCGGGGACGATCTCGACCAGCTCGCTTCCGTTGCAGCCGAGGTCGAGGGCGTTGTCTCTTCGATCGAGGGATCGCAGGACGCGCAGACCGAACAGGTGACCGGCTTGCCGTTCATTCAGGTCATCCCTGATCGCATCCGCCTGACCCAGCTCGGGTTGAACGTGGACGATGTTCAGACGGTGGTGTCGACGGCAATCGGCGGGACCGAGGCCGGCCAGATCTTCGAGGGTGATCGACGCTTCGATATCGTTGTCCGGCTGCCCGAAGAGATGCGCGAGGATCGCCAGGTGCTCGAGCGTCTTCCTATCGCACTGCCAGGTGGAGGGTCTGTCCCGCTGTCGGAGGTTGCGACGATCGAGAACGTTCAGGGGCCGAACCAGATCAGCCGCGAGGACGGCAAGCGGCGTGCGGTGGTCACCAGCAATGTGCGCGGACGGGACCTGGGTTCCTTCATATCCGAGGCGCAAGAGAGGATCGCCACGGAGATCGAGCTGCCCGAGGGCTACTGGGTCGACTATGGCGGCACATTCGAGCAACTCGAATCCGCGAGTGCGCGGCTTCAGATCGTCGTTCCGCTCGCCTTGCTGCTGATCTTCGGCCTGCTGGTGGCGCTGTTTCGCTCGGTGAAGGACGCGCTGGTCGTGTTTTCCGGGGTGCCATTGGCGCTTACCGGAGGGGTGGCCGCGCTCATGCTGCGCGGCATCCCCTTCTCGATCTCGGCGGGGGTCGGCTTCATCGCCCTGTCGGGGATCGCCGTGCTGAACGGCGTCGTCATGCTGACGTTCATCCGGCAGCTGATGGATGACGGCAAGCCGCTCGAGGACGCCATCAAGGAAGGAGCCATGGCTCGTCTGCGGCCCGTACTCATGACCGCACTCGTCGCAAGCCTCGGCTTCGTTCCGATGGCTCTGAATGTCGGGCTCGGTTCGGAGGTGCAGCGTCCGCTCGCGACGGTCGTCATCGGCGGGATCGTCTCGGCTACCGCGCTGACACTGCTGGTTCTGCCAGCACTCTACAGGGTGGTTCGCGGCGAACGCACGGAAGTCCCGGAGACAGGGACATTCGACGAAAACCCCAACCCTCAACTCGCAAGCTGAAGCCGGAGCAGTCGTCCGCAGGGTGCAATCCTGCGGGCGGCCGACATCCGGGACCGGAGAACGAAATGATATCGATAACGCAATCTCGATCCAATACAGCAGTCATGCGCATTCTCGCGCTCGCTACAGTTCTGCTAATCTTCCTCGCCTCGGGTGCCGAAGCGTGGGCGCACAATGTCGCCGAGGGGGACAAGGGCTACATCCAGGAGAGCAGCGGAACGCTGATCCTGCCCTTCATCTATCTCGGCGCAAAACACATGGTGACCGGATACGATCACCTGCTCTTTCTTTTCGGCGTCATCTTCTTTCTCTACCGGTTGAAGGACGTCGGAATCTACGTGACGCTGTTCGCGATCGGCCATTCGACCACGCTGCTGTTCGGTGTCCTGACCGGTATCACCGCCAACGCCTATCTCATCGATGCGATCATCGGTCTGTCGGTCGTCTACAAGGCGTTGGACAATCTCGGTGCCTTCCAGCGGTGGTTCGGATTCCAGCCAAGTACCAAGGCAGCAACCCTCATTTTCGGCTTCTTTCACGGCTTCGGCCTTGCCACGAAGATCATCGAATTCGAGATCGCCGAAGACGGCCTCATCCCAAATCTTCTCGCCTTCAATGTCGGTGTGGAAATCGGGCAATTGCTCGCCCTTGGCGCAATCCTGATCGTGATGGGCTTTTGGCGCAGGACCGAGAGCTTCATGCGTCACGCCTTCGCCGCCAACACTCTTCTCATGACCGCGGGCTTCATGCTCGTCGGCTACCAACTCGTCGGCTTCGCCGTAGCCTGATCACATTTTTCCAGGAGCAATAGACATGTTCAATTCACAGCGCCCGTCCACCAGCGACCTTCCCACCAACCGCCAGCTTGTCAAGGCGACCGCGTTCGCCTTGGTGACCGCGACCGTCCTCCTGGTCACCGTGGTTCTACCCGCGGAATACGCGATCGATCCGACCGGAGCGGGCCGTCTTCTTGGATATTCCGAGATGGGCGAGATCAAACAGCAACTTGCTGCGGAAGCAGCTGCCGACGAGCAGAACACAGCCATCGAGGAGGTTCGTACGCTCGCCGGTAACAGCGGCAGCGGCTCCGAAGCGGCAACGCGCCGCGATGTCACCGAATTGACGCTCGCGCCTGGTGAGGGTGCGGAAGTCAAGGCGGTCATGGCCGATGGGGCCAGTCTTCAATACGAATGGTCGGTGCAAGGTGGCCACGTCAATTTCGATACGCATGCCGATGCCCCGGGCATTTCTTACCACGGATACGACAAAGGCCGCGAATCCACGGGTGAGTCCGGCACACTCGTCGCCGCCTTCGATGGGAGCCATGGCTGGTTCTGGCGCAATCGTTCTGGCGCAACCGTAACCGTGACCCTCAAGACCGACGGCAGCTACTCCGAAATCAAGCGTGTGGTCTAGATCACTCTCTGCCCAAAGGAAGACATCGCCATGCTCTCCGTTCTGACCAATCGCACATATCGTCACCTGTTTTTTGCGCAGGTCATCGCGCTTGTCGGAACGGGGCTCTCGACGGTCGCTCTCGGCTTGCTGGCCTATGATCTCGCCGGTGCCGACGCCGGCGCGGTCTTGGGTACGGCACTTGCCATCAAGATGGTCGCCTATATCGGTATCGCTCCCCTTGCCGGGGCCTATGCCGACAAATTTCCCCGCAAACGCCTGCTTGTGGGAATGGACATCATCCGCGCCGGCATTGCGCTACTGCTCCCATTCGTCGATGCGGTCTGGCAAATCTATCTGCTCATTTTCGTGCTGCAGTCGGCATCGGCCGTCTTCACGCCGACCTTCCAAGCAACCATTCCCGACATCCTGCCGGACGAAGAAGAGTACACGAAAGCTCTTTCCCTGTCCCGAATGGCCTACGATCTTGAAAGCCTGGTCAGTCCGGTCCTGGCTGCCGCGCTACTGGTGACCATAAGCTTCCACTGGCTGTTCGCGGGAACCGCCATCGGCTTCGTCGTCTCGGCGATGCTTGTGGTGAGCGCCGCTCTACCTCACAGGAAATCGCTGGCAAAGCGGGTGGAGGGTGTATGGCGCAAAACCACACGCGGCATGCGGGTCTATCTCAAGACACCCAGGCTTGTCGGCTTGCTGGCCGTCACCCTTGCTGCGGCGGCTGGCAGCGCGATGGTCATCGTCAACACGGTTGTCATCGTGAAAAACATGGGACGCAGCGAAGGCGACGTCGCGCTGGCTTTGGCGGCTTACGGAGCGGGCTCGATGCTGGCTGCGCTTGCTCTGCCCCGCATCCTGACCGGGGTGAAAGACCGTACGGTCATGATTTTCGGCGCGGCTCTCTTGGTCGCCACACTGGCAGCGATAGGGCTAGTGTTCGGACAGCTGGGCACCCAACCGCTCTGGCCGTTTCTGCTGGTCGGCTGGCTCGCGATGGGTATCGGGTATTCGCTTTGCGTCACGCCGAGCGGAAGATTACTCAAACGCTCGTCGGCGGATGAGGACCGCCCGGCGCTGTTCGCTGCCCAGTTCGCGCTGAGCCATGTGTGCTGGCTCGTCGCGTATCCCATGGCAGGTCAAATCGGCGCTCGCTTTGGCATGACGCCGACTTTTCTGGTGCTAGCGGCCTTGGGCATTCTGGGCGTCGGGCTTACCCTGTGGCTCTGACCCCGCAAAGACCCCTCCATGCTTTACCATACGCATCCCGAACTGCCGTCTGATCATCCGCATTTGCAAGAGCATGGAAGCGACGGCCATCGGCACCATTTCGTTATTGACGACTTGCATGTGGGCTGGCCAGGCAAGGTTTGAAATGAACCCGGACGGACCGTCAGGAGGGCTCAGGCGGCCCGACTGGCCACCTGCTCAACCGCCGCATCCTCCGGCACAGTTTCGGCGTAAGCCTCGAAGGGATCTCGCTTTTGACGCCGGCAAAAGTGTCCGCAGCCTAAGCCTGCCTTAAGCTGGCGGGCTAGTTACCGTTGGTTGACGGTTCAAGTCGAGACAGGCGATGCGTCGACGATGGGACCGACTAAAGGAGAGAGCCAATGAGGTCCTACGTCATTCTGGCCGCTGGGGTGATTGCGACAATCGGCTCTCCCGTCAGCGAGACGCAAGCCGCTCCCCAAGAGATAGAGAGGCGTGTCGGAAGCAAAAACGGAGAATTCACGGTTCAACGCATCCTCGATATTCCCAGTCCGATCCGCTACGGTGACTGGTATTGGGATGAGGAGGGCGTGCCGGACGGTGAGCTAACGGTGACGGTCGATCTACAGGCACGAGTCATGTCGGTCTGGCGGGGCGGTTATGAAATTGGGGCCACAGCCGTGCTTCTCGGAACCGAGGATCATTTAACCCCAACCGGGGTGTTTCCAATTCTGACCAAAGAGCGGCACAATACGTCGAGCATTTACGATGACGCTCCGATGCCGTGGACCCTTCGCCTGACTTGGGACGGCATTGCCATCCACGGCGGTTCCGAGATCGAAAACGGCTACGCGAGCCATGGCTGCGTTGCGGCACCCGACCCCTTCATGGATAAACTCTTCGCAACGGCCGGAAAGGGCGACAAAGTCATCATCACGGACGGAAGATTCATCGGACTTGGTGAAAGCGTACGCTAGCTTTGCCAAGATGATCGTAGCCGCAATTGTCACGGTAGTGGCAAAAACTTCAGGAGGGCAGCTCTCGGCCAGCGAGCGAGAGTGCTCAATTCATAACATGACGGGAAAAAGCGGCCCGTCCCGATAGGGACGGACCGCCCGCCGAGTGACCTAGACCTGTCAGGAGGGGTCAGGCAGCCTGCTCGGCAATCTCGTCGGTCACATCGCCGCTGACCGTTTCGCCGGCTTCATCTTCAATCGACGCATCTTCCTCGAGATCGGTGGGAACGTCAGTATCGGTGAACCGCATGATCGTCGGAACCCAGGCTTGTGCCCGCTCCTTGACCTCGGCATCGCCGATGAAGTTGCCCGAGAAGATGCGCTCGGCAGCGCTCGCCAGCTCGGCCTTCTTGGAGGCGGCATAGCGACTAACCAGTTCGGGACCGCCGGCGGCATCGAGCGCCTCAAGCGTGCGGGCCTTGGCCACGCGGTCGAAGTAGTTCGCCGCCGTGGGACGCCACCAATGCGCGGTTTCGATTTCGAGCAGCGAGCCGAGCGCCTCATGCAACAGTACAGAGCGTTCGCCCTCGCAGGCAAGGCTGGCAATAAGAGTGCGCGAGACGACATGACCAAGCCAGGCCGAGCGCGCCTCGTCGGATAGTGCCCGGAACCTCGCAAACCGCTCCACGTCGCTTGTCCCAGCACGCCAGCTTTCATCGAGCGACCCGGCAAACTCGGCCAAAGCAGCACTCGCGGGCGCATCCTTGGCCTCGAAGCCGGTAACCGGGCCGGAAGCAACCGAGCCGACCAGCGTCGACGCTTTCTTCGCACGCCAGTCATGCCCATCGGCATCGGCGAGCGTGAAGACCATGAAGTCGAGCGCCAGTGCCGGATCGTTGGCGAGATGGATCGCCAGGATGTCGCGGCGCTGCATTGCGAGCTCATCGAGCAGGCGCTGCGACAGCGAGCTTCCCTTGGGCTTCGCCGCACCGCTCTCTTCAATGGCCTCGACCACGCCTTCGTCAGGGATGACTTCGGTCTCGGTGTAGAACTGCGGGACCAGTGTCGGCTCGCCATTGCGAGAGAGGACGAGGAAGGCACCGGCCTCAGCTTTCAGTTCGTCGGGGAGCACCGGCGGACGATCATTAAGAGCGCGCATCGCGCGGTCGATCACCATGAGTTCCTGTTCGGCCTTGGCGACCTCGTCCTCGTCGCTGTCCTCGTCTTCGAGCACGGCGGCGACAAGGTCGTAGTCAGCCTCGAGCTCGCCGAGTTCCTTTACTTCCTGTTCGGTCATCGGCGCAGGCTCGCAGGGCAGACGGCTCATACCTTCAACAAGGTCATGGCTGACATAGGTGCCAAGCGTCGGGCGCACCCAGGCAAGGCCATATTCAAGCGCGGTCTTTTCTGCGGCTTCTTCCATGGCCTTGTGCGCGAGGTCCTCGAGCAGAGCGACATCGATCCAGCTCTCGCTGGCATCATCGTCGAACAGTTCGCGCTCGATCCGGCCGCCTGCGGCGAGGTAGGCGTCGCGACCGACGAGAACAGTGCGCGGGTCGGAACCGCGCACCGTGGCATCGAGCACCATGCGGCGGATCGTGTCGGGCGTGATCTGATACCAGGCGTCCTGCAGTTCGGCATAGACTTGCGCCTGGCGCTCGACATCGGAAATCGCACCGTAGGCCTTCGCCATGTCGAGCGTGATCGTGCCCTCGGCGAGCGCTTCGAAGACGCAGGGTGCCAGACTTGCCAGGCGCAGACGCCCTTCGACAAACCGAACGGTGAGGCCAAAGCGGCGCGCCACGTCTTCGGGTGTGGCCCCCGCCTCGATGATGGAAGCGAAGGCCTGGGCCTCATCGGCAGGGTTCATCGCGAGACGCTGGAAGTTCTCGGCAAGGCTGGCTTCACGCACTTCGCTTTCCTCGCCTTCGATGACGAGGCAGGTAACTTCGTGGTTTTCGGGCAAGGTACCCTCTTCTGCCAGCGCCTGCAGCGCGGCGAGGCGGCGACCACCGGCCTCGACCTCGAACTTGCCGCGCTTTCCTTTGCGCACGACGAGGTTCTGCAGCAGACCGCGCGCACCAATGTCTGCCCGCAGCTGGAGGTCAGCCAGCACATCGCTCGACTTGCGAACGTTGCGCGGGCTCGGGACGAGCTTCTTCAAGGGAATCGACTGGATCATGGGTGTTCTCCTGATGGAATGAAGGCGCAGGTGAGGATCACGAGGCCCACAAGCCCAACGGGCTCCCTCCACTCTCTTCAATGGCTGTGGCGACCATCTATGCTACCGGGATGGGGCGATCAGGGATCGGCTGAGATCCGTCCATGAGAGCAGTTGTTCTCGATGCGCGAACCCATTCGCAAGCCCGTCATCAGCGGGCACAGGCAGATCAGTCGCCCGGACTTGAGGAAGGACGTGATCAGGCTCCGGCGTACGCGACACGGGAGCTTATCGGTTCATTCAGACACACGGAGGGGAGGAGAGAAGGGGAAACCTAAGCGCAATCGGAGGCAGCGCTCAGCTTCATCCGGACCCTGACCTCTTCAGCGGAGCCTATGCCTATCCGCTGCTAAGCAAGCGCTCTTCGAGAAGCGTCCGAAAATCCCGACGCGCATCAGCGATTACGAACACGGTCACCTGACCGGGTGCCGGCTCGGGCTGGTACCCGTAGATTATGCGGAACGGAAAGCGCGACAATTGCCGAAAGTCGGTGATCCCGAGAGCCTCAAGTTCCGGTGGAACCGGTCCTTTCTCAGGATTGTTCACAAGGGATTCGATAGACGCGACAAGGTCATCCAGCAGTGCGTCCGCACCATCGTCGCCATCCGGCCCGCGCTGCGTCAAGCGGCGCTGCCAGATACCCGCGAGATCGCGCTCCGCACCGGAGGTGATCTCGATCGCTACGGCGGCCGTCATCATTCAGTTTGACTTACCCCGTACGCGATCCGCAAGGCCTGCCACCAGGCGGGTCCGACCGGCGGCAATATCGGCCTGTCCGAGCGCCAGAAGTTTTAGCAGAGCGAGCGTTTCCTGTGCGCGCTCGTAGCTGGCGACATCCTGCAGAACTGCCTTGGCTTCGCCATTCTGCGTGATGACCATTGGCCCGGCGCCATCTCCGATCTCCCGGATAATTTCTGCACTGTGGGCCTTCAGATAGCTGATCGGTTTGATGCGCTGGTCCAGTTTCATAGAACACCTTAGGGCTGAATTTGGTCTCCATATAGACCCGATTTGGGCAAATGAGAAGTTCAAGACTTGATTGCGATGCTTTGGAGGGTCTCGCTTGCTCTCGGCGTCGGGACAAACAGCCGCGTGCGGTAGCGAATGATCTCGGTGAAGCAGCCCTTGTTCTTGTACCAGTCGAGGCGATCCGGCGAGAATCCGGTCAGTTCAAGGCGCTGTTCGCCGCCGACCAGCGATCGCTTCACGGTGAGTGGATCGTGACTCGCAAGGCCCAGCGGTTTGCCGCTGGCGAGGACGAGGTCGCCGATCTGATCTGCCGATGGTCCGACAACGCCGGAGAGGCCAAAGGTTTGGGCGATTGAGGCAAGGTCGACATCGAGCACTTCGCGGCCGATGATCGACTGGCCGTCGTCGGCAACGAGCCGCGTGACCCGAACATGATCGCCGGGCAGCCGCTTCCAGACCGGCAGCAGCAGCCCGGTGGCAAGATGGACGCGCTCGGTCACCGGTGACTTGGCCGCCTCTGCTTCCTCGGCCCGCCAGGTGCTCGTGAACGCGGTGACGCCAATTTCCTCCCAGTGGCTCTCACCGAGTGCTTCAAGTGTCCAGTTCGCGGACTTGAGCGGGCGCAGCAGGCGGCGGCGTTCGATCACGGCCCCGTCGTCAGCGATGAGGCGCCGGGCAGGAACCGAGAGCGCGACCTTGCCCGAGCGCGCATTGCGCATCGGGATCGCGTACTTGCTGCCGATCTCGTGCATCCGCACCAGTCGCTGCAATCGCAAAGGCCGAAGGTGCCTCGTCACTTCGAGCGAGACGAGGCGGGTCTCCGCTCCGGTCACGGGATCGGTGCGGAGAAGTTCGTCGGCAAGGACCGTGAAGCGATCAACCCTCACGGTTTCCAGTCCCTGGTCGAGCGTCCCGGCTTCACGCGCGGCCTCGATCCGCGCTTCGACGAGGCCAAGGTATTCGTCGAATATGGCGTTCTGGAGCGCGATAGGCAGCGCCAGGATACGGTTGAGCCAGCGCTGGATCGTCGGGAGATTATCGGTCAGCCCGCCATCGGGGCTTTCAAGCCGGAGGCCAGTTCGCTCGACGAAGTTGGCGAAGCTCGTGGCCTCAAGCTTGCCGTCATAGAGGAGCTGGAACCAGCGGCCGAGCGCGCCGCGCGCATAGTCGCTTTCAAGATTGTCTGCCGGGTCGAACAGGTTCTGTCCGCCCGTCTGGCGCTGGCCGCGGGTAAGTGCGCCCAAAGCGTCGAGCCTTCGCGCAATAGTCGAGATGAACCGGCGCTCGCCCTTTACATCTGTGGTGACCGGGCGGAACAGCGGGGCCGAGGCCTGGTTGGTGCGGTTCGTGCGACCAAGACCCTGGATGGCGTTGTCGGCGCGCCATCCCGGTTCAAGCAGGAAGTGAACCCGGCGCTGCTGGTTCCTGGCGCCCAAGTCGGCATGATAGGAACGCCCCGTGCCGCCCGCATCAGAGAAGACCAGGATGCGCTTGGTCCCTTCCATGAAGCTTTGGGCTTCGGCGACATTGGCGCTGGGGCTACGCCGTTCGAGGCGCTGCTCACCATCGCGGCCCAGGACAAGCCTGCGGGTCCGGCCCGTGACTTCGGCCACGGCGTCGGTTCCGAAATGTTCGATAATCGCATCGAGCGCAGTGGCGATGGGCGGCAGTGCGCAAAGCTGTTCGATCAGCGCATCGCGCGCAGCAATGGCGCGCGGGCAGAAAACGGGATTGCCCTCTCCGTCGCTCATCGCCTCGGAGCGAAGATTGCCGTCCTCGTCGGCGAAGACCTGCATCAGGCGTACCGGGAAGCTCTTCGTAAGGTAGTCGATGACGTATTCACGCGGGGACAGATCGATATCGAGAGCTTCACGTTCTTCCACGGTAAGGTCGGCAAGGCGCCGGTCGAGCATGGCCTCGGCGGTCGAGACCAGCTGCACGACAACCGAATGCTCTTCGCCAAGCGCTACTTCCATCGCGGGGATCAGGCTCGGCAATTTCATCGAAAGCAGGAGCTGGGCAAAGAAGCGCTGCTTGGTGCCTTCGAAGATCGACAGCGCCGCAGCCTTGGCGTTGCGATTGAGCGTATCGCCGCTGTCCTCGTCGACCACGCGGGTTGCTTCGAGCGCAGCTTCCAAGTTGCGGTGAATGATCGCCCAGGCATCGGCGTAGGCGTCATAGATTTTGACCTGCGCTTCGGTCAGGCTGTGTTCGAGGATCTCATACTCGACCCCGGCGAAGGACAGCGCACGGGCAAGATAGAGGCCCTGGACCTTGAGATCACGGGCGACAAGCTCCATCGCCGCGACGCCGCCAGCGCGGATCTCGGTCATGAACGCTTCGTGGGTCGGAAAGGCGGTCTCGGGTCCCCAAAGGCCGAGCCGGGAGGTGTAACCGAGATTGGCGATATCCGAGGCACCTGTGGCAGACGCGTAGAGCACGCGGGCGCGCGGGAGATGGTTCTGCAGCCTGAGGCCCGCCATCCCCTGTTCGGAGCCCTTGACCTTGCCGCGGGCCGACGAGCCGCCGAGAGCATTGGCCATGGCGTGGGCTTCGTCGAAAGCGATCACGCCGTCGAAATCCTCGCCCGCCCAGGCAAGGATCTGGTCGAGCCGCGTATCCTCGGCGCGGCCCGAGCGCAGCGTCGGATAGGTGACGAAGAGAATGCCTTCGGACATCGTTACGGGCTGGCCGAGTTTCCAGCGCGAGAGCGGCTGGAGATCGAGCGGCAGCCCGCCAAGCGCTTCCCAGTCGCGGCGTGCATCTTCGAGCAGCGCCTCGTTCTTGGTGATCCAGACATGTCGGCGCTCGATTGCGAGCCAGCGATCCATGATGACCGCGGCGATCTGCCGTCCTTTGCCCGCTCCGGTTCCGTCGCCGAGGAAGAAGCCTTGGCGGTAGGAGTGTCCGTCCTCGGAGAGTTCCAGCGAGGTGCCTTCCTGGCTCACCTTGAACTGACCCGGAAGATCGCGCGCAAATGCCTGGGCAGCGTAGACCAGTGTCTCGCATTGCGCTTCGGACAGCAGGCCATCGGCCTGCCAGCCAGCGGGAAGACGCGGTGTGACGTCCGGCTGAGGCGCCGCGACAGAACCCATGGCGACCGATTCCACGAGCGGCGTGGGATGGACCGGCGCGTCTTCGAACGCGATGCGGCTGGGCCGGTATGGCAGATAGATGCCGGTCTGTTCGGGCACCGGTGCGGGGTCGGCCAAGACCGAATAGGTAAGATCGATCGCATTCGCTGTGGCTGGTGTTGTCGCTGCAAACGGCGCCACCGGCCGGACCGGCGCGCGATGCGTTGAAGTCTTACCAACGAGGCTCACTGGCTTACCGACTGGCAAGCGATGGATGTTGGCGGAGGTCTGTACGCGTGGCGGAAGCGCAGTGATAAGCTCGTGGACTTCGATCAGGTCGCCAGTATCTCCGGTGATAACTGGCGCGGACGCAGTCTGCGTCTTGTCGAACTTGACCAGGCGAACGGCGATACCCGTCCCGGTGCGGCGAAACACCTGCTGCAAGCGAACATCGAGCAACAGCGATGCTTCGCCCTGCGCCTTGGCGAAGGCGGAAGCATCGAAGCCGTCGGGCATGATCGCAACAATCCTCGCCCCATTGGCAGCGGCCCGGATTGCACTACGAAGGTGGCGCTGCGCCGTCTCGCCGTCCTTGCCGCGTTCCTGGCTGCGGGCGAACGGCGGGTTTATCAGCACGACCGCCGGAACAGGGCCACGATGCAGGTCCGCGATCAGTTCCCCGTCATGCGCAGTGAACGTGGCCGAAGGGAAGACGTGGGCCAGACCGTCTCGTCTTGCCGGATCGATCTCGTTGATGAGCAGCGAAGCGTTCTGGACGCTGCCCCAGAGAGCAAGGGCGCCATTGCCTGCGGACGGTTCGAGAAGTGTGTCGTGCGCCGAGACAGCTGCGGCCTTCGCCATCAGCCAGGCCAGCATCGGCGGGGTCGAGAATTGCTGGAGCTCGACCTGTCCTTCACTGCGCACGTGCCGCGGCGGCAAGGCTGCTTCGAGCCAGTCGAACCGCGCTTCGGCTTCATGCACGCTTGTCGCCAGGTCGATGCGCGAGGACTCGCGAAGCCAGAGCAGAGCGCCGATCTCGACGGCGTTGTTGTAGTCGTCGATCGTCCAGGCGCTTCCCCAGCCCTGGACGCCGGTCTCTTCGGCGAACAGCCCGGAAATGTCGGCACGGGTAAGATGACGCCCCGAGGCAAGAAGCGCGGCAATCCTGGTGCCGGTGGCATAGGCCAGGGGCTCTGACGGCAAGTGTTCGCCGGTGGGAAACAGGTCTGATTGAAACATGGCAATTCGTCCTCCTGATGATGGCATCGGGACGCGCCCTCTGCCGGATCAGGAATTCGAGAAGCCCTCTCTCCTCTTACTGTGCCGCTTTGCGGCGCAGCCATGCTGTAAGTTCGTCGTTCCAGTCTGTCTCGCTTGAGGATGGCTTGCGAACGTGGATCTTCCGCCCATCGCGGGCATAAGCTGCCATGCCACGCGAGGCGGCCAGCTCGCCGCCAGCATCGTGATCGACGAAGAGATGGAGTTCAGTCACGCTCTCTGGCACGCTGACGAGGCCGAAGCGCTCATTGCCCAGAGTCGCCCAGACGGGGATGCCGGTTAGCGCATAGGCCGACATCGCGCTCTCGATGCCCTCGGCGAGGCCGAGCTTGCCGGAGGCCGGAGCGAAGAGGCGGACAGCAGCTTCACCGAGCGCGCCAAGCGCGCGTTTCGGCTTTTCGAAAGCGGCCTTACCTGAAGCTTCGGTAGACAGGAACGTGCGGTGGATGGCGATGGGGCCCTCGTCGAGGCTGACCGCCGCGATCATGGCGGGCAGAAAGCGGGTCCGTCCTTTCGGGCCAAGCGGCGTTCGTGGGTGGAAGCGGAGGGCCGGAGATGCGGCGAGGATGCCGCGGCTCTCAAGATATGCCTTTGCCGGACTGGCACGCAGTGGCTGTGCGTCGCGCCAGATCCTCAGCGCTGCCGCCGAGGGTTTGCTCGTTATGGTCGGCTCGGGACCGTTGATAGTCGCAGAACCTGAAAAGAGCGAGGTTGCGTCGACACCTTCACTCGCCAGAGCAGCCAGCACGCTCTGCTGATCACATCCCGCAAAACAATGGAAAAGGATTGCTTTTTGGCCGAGCGACACACCGAGTGACGGCGTACGGTCGTCATGTGCAGGGCAGCAGGCCATGCCCTTTGTGCCGGACCATTTGCCGCCCCGGTTTTCACAGATGCGGCGGGCGGCTTCTTCCAAAGAGCTTATCTTGGTGGAATATCGGTGGGACATGGCACATCGCGATCCTTTCGGCTCGCTCACAAAGGCCCTCCTCCCCTCCAGCCCTTCTGTGTTGTAAGAACAGGTCGGAGGGGATTCACGTCTGCACTGCGAGCCCGTCGATTTGAGCGTCACATCGACATCGCCGCTCACCCGCGAGGTCTACCGATTATTCGTAGTGACTTCTCACTAGCGCCATTGATCCTTATCGCTGCCCCACGACCTGGTCAGTTTAGATCATGCGACACGTTACCTAATCGAAAATTCCGGTCCGATCTTTCCTTTTGCAAATCGCGTCGTGCCTTCGGAAGGTAGTCCCGCCAAGTCCGTCGATGAGTGATATGGCTGATTTTGCCGGGCTTGCTCATTCCCGCCATCGCGGCAACCGCCATTCTGCCATGGCCGGGTTGATCATTTTCACGAGCGAATAATGTCTTCGCGCGTTCGATTTCCTCGTCTGAATAATGCATTCGATGCTCCATCGGGTTGGACCTGCGAGAGCGTTCGAACAAAATTCGGCGAACCCTCTGCAGGGTCCGCCGGTTAACCTCCAACTGGAGGACGGGACCTCGGAATTCTTCCGAAGCTGTCGGCTTGTGCCGACATGCGTGACGTTTGCGATATAGTCGCTGAGACAATTCGCGCAACTGCACAGCGACTTTTGAAGTACGATGGTCAAGCCGCGGCCTAGCGACCGCTCACCAGCGCCTCTCCACTCAGTCATGGTCATTGTAAGCCTCGTGCAGGAGGCGGTGAAGCATCTTCCTTCGGTAAATCTGCTTCAAGCGAAAGAGCACAAAAACATGACATATCATTTCTATTTGCGGAATTTCGCATGATATGTCATATATCGGGTCATGCCCCGTTCGTCTCGAGCTGCTAGCGGACTACCGCCCCAGAGCCAACGTGCGATTACACGGCTAGGCAAGGATATCGCCCTTGCTCGCCGCCGGAGAAAACTCCCTCAGCGTTTGATGGCCGAGCGGATGATCGTCTCGGTTCAAACGCTGCAACGTCTCGAAGCGGGGGATCCTACCGTGGGCCTCGCGGTTCTGGCGAGCGCCCTTCATGTCCTTGGGATGACACAGCGCCTTGCTGAGTTGGTAACCCCAGACAGTGATCGGGCCGGAATCAGCGAAGATTTGTCCCGCCTGCCCCAAAAGACCCATGCTGGCAGCGACGATGATCTGGATTTCTAGCAAGCCGTGACGACCATCCGCACCTATGTTTTCGTGCATCTTGAGGAAGGACCTGTTCCGGCAGGCCTTCTCACGATGACCGACGAACCGCGCAACCAGTTTGCTACCTTCGCCTACGGGCGGCGTTATCTTGAACGCGCTGACCGTATTCCGGTCGATCCTGTAGCTCTACCGTTGCACGAAGCTGGAACTTCTCGAACGTTCAGGACGGAAGAAGGCTTTGCCGTGTTCGGTGGCATTCGAGATGCTGCTCCTGACGGCTGGGGCCAATACCTGATGTACAAGGCGATGGGCGATCGGTTGCCGAGCGAAATCGATCTCATTTTGGCCTCGGGCGAACATCGTGTAGGCGCGCTCGCCTTCGGGCCAACACCCGCCCGGCCGGAGAGAATTACGCCATGGGGGGGTGGCCCTGCTCCGGGCGAAGAGTTCACGCTCGCAGAGCTAGCGGAAGCCGCCGAACGCGCGCAGCATGTCGACGAACTCGACGAGAACTTGAGAGCCTTGCTGGCAGCCGGATCATCTCTGGGCGGTGCCCGACCGAAGGCAGCTACAAAGATCGGCGAGCAACCCTGGATCGCGAAATTCCAGAAGCGCGGGGACAGCTTTCCCGAATGCAGAGTTGAACTGGCGACGATGCGGCTTGCCAGCGAATGTGGTCTCGATGTGCCGCCACTCGACTTCCGCTGTGTCCTTGATCGCGACATCTATCTGATCGAGCGGTTCGATCGGATTCCTCACGGCAACTGGCTGGAACGTAGGCCCTTTGCATCGGGGCTCACAATGCTCGGGGCGCATGAGAGCGAGGTCAGCAGCTTCAGCTATGCGGATCTCGCAGGAGCGATCCGGCAATTCGGAACCGAAGTACGCCAGGATCTACACGAGCTATTTCGTCGTATGCTGCTCAATATCCTCGTCACGAATGATGATGATCACCTACGTAACCATGGCTTCCTGTTCGATGGTGAGGGTTGGCGGCTATCTCCGCTTTACGATGTAGTGCCGAAACCGCAGCTGGGGCTGGAGCGACGGCTCGTCCTCGGTGTGGGGCCGGAAGGCCGCAATGCAACGATCGAGAATGCTCTCGCTGGTGCCGCAGTCTTCGACCTCGGCCCTGATGACGCGAAAGCAATCGCCGAAGACATGAGCAGAACCGTAGCGACACGGTGGGAACACCTATTCACAGAAGCAGGGATAAGCGCGGCTGATCGCAAGCGTTTCGCCACCTGCTTCCGGTTGGCAGCGCCTGCATTATGATCGCAATCGCAGAAATCCGTTCATGGGGGCGCGTGCTTGCCAAATTTGACATGGTGATTACCCGGTGATTGCTAGCCGAGAAAATAGGCATCAAAAAATGCCACTTAATTATTATATATCAATGTATTATGATAGTATGACCACTAAGGTCTGGTACTTTCGCTTCCGCCGGAAATAGCACGAGGCCGCCCAGTCACCCGGACGGCCTCGCGGGTCAGAATCTCTGCGTCAGAAACGCAGGCCGAGCCCGGCCACGACCTGATCGGTCGTCGCGTCGCCGACATCGCCGCCGATGTCGTCATATTGCGACCGGCGGTATTCGAGCCGGCCTTCGAGCGGACCGGGCAGCTGGACCTGCAAGCCCCCGCCGAAGCGCAGCCCGCTGGCATTGTTGTCGAGATCGTCGAGCGAACCGGCGCTGGTAAAGGACTTGGTGTCGAGCGCGGTATAGCCGACCTTGCCATAGGCGGCGATGCCCGGCGTCACCGCGAAGCCGGCGCGGGCCCCGATGTAATACTGGCCGTCGGCATCGAGACCGTCGCGGGCCCCGCCGAAGCTGTCGGGGAACTCCGTCGAGCCGCCGCTGGTCGACAGTTCGCCTTCGACGCCGATGAAAGCGCTGCCGAGCGAGAGGTCGTAGCCGGCGGTAATGCCATAGACTGCCGAATCGGCATCGGTGCTCACGCTGGCATCGCCCGATTCGACGTCGAGCCCTTCGTAACCGGCAAGCGCGCCGACATAGAAGCCGCCCGGGGCCACGTTCTGTGCCTGTGCCATTGCGGGGGTGGCGAGCATGCCCGCGGCGATTGCGACCGTTGCGATTGTCTTTTTCATCTTGTTATCCTTTCGCGTGCGCTTGAATGCACGTCGGCGGCGGTTGGCGAAGCCGCGCTTGCGCCCCGCTGAACCAATCGGCG
>Ga0208560_1000002_pt1 | contig 93582 bp, 90 predicted proteins | sample Virmet3827_250_FD_185742 | JGI IMG/M metagenome (GOLD analysis project Ga0208560, IMG submission 185742) | Marine viral communities from the Southern Atlantic ocean transect to study dissolved organic matter and carbon cycling - metaG 3827_250... | ecosystem: Environmental > Aquatic > Marine >...
AGCGCGGGGGTGATGTGCGGTTCGTTGTTGAACACGCGCGAGACGCTCTTGGGCGAAACCTGCGCCAGCTTGGCGACATCGACGATCGTCGAACGCTTCTTTTCCCGCGGCATCGCTCAGGCGTGGCGCGATTGTCCGTCGTTGTCAACGACGCGCGCGCGCAAGCCGGAGCGGTTCGCATGATCGATCTGTCAGAAAAACCGACCGCCGGCATCCTGCCGCGATCAAGCCGATGGTGCCAGAAGAGGCATCACATTCGAACTTCTTTTCCGTTTAATTTCTGATGTTTAGATATTTCGGTCAAGCTGAAAAGCCCGCAAAAGGCCCGCAAAATCCCTCTAATGTATTGGTTCGATGCCTTTTTTAGGACTCGGAATTTCAATTTCAAACTTGACCGCGGAGTAGGTCGTTATCCGCTTTGCGCTCCAATCTCCGCTATTCTACGGGCTGCGCGCTCTGCCCGGAAGCAGTCATCCGTTCGGTTTACTTTAAATCATCGATATTCGTTCCAGCTTCTCTTCTTTTTGGCCGATAGTCTGGGAGGGGAGGATTTGATGTAATTCCCTCAACCTGAATATCTTCGATTTTTTCACTGAGAGGAGCAAGTTCGCGACTAAGCTCGCGAAGGTCCGTTTCACCTTCAACCAAAGAATCTTCGACCGCCGGAATGCCACTCCTTATCTGGGAAAGTTTGTTTTCAGCGTTCTGCACGCCCTCCCTGAATTGGCGAAGGCGTCGTTGCGCGATAGCAGAAGCGCTCCGCCCTGAGATCCGCCGATCTGCATCTCGAAGATTATTTCCCCATCCACCAACCCTGTGCCCTAAGTCTAACAATCTTCCTTTTGTTGAGGCCAATCGTTCGTCCCAACCTTCGGCGTCCGATGCGAGTGCGGCCGTCGTGACTCGAAGCCGGACAAGATCGGAGGTGATCACCCGTTGCTTTTCTGGCTCCAGTCCTTCGTTCAGAGCGCGAATGCTATTTGCCACGGTCTCTACAGTGGCGGTCGCATCCCTCCCCAATAGTCCGGTTTCGTCCGCGGCGGGAATGATCTTTTTTCCTGACTTGTCGGTGTAAATGCCCTGACGACCCCGTCGGCCCTCGAGCACGAGCGCAGCCTCTCCAGTTATCAGATCCGTGCTGATTGTCGCTTCAAGGCCGTGGACTTTCGCCGCAGAAGGATCGAGAGTCAGAACAACGACCACGTTTTCCGGTTCATTTTCCGCCAGACGGACCGATGTTACCTGTCCCACAGGGACTCCCGATAGTGTTACAGTCGATCCCGACTGAAGGCCTTCCACGGAGCGATCAAACTTGATCTGATATGTTTCCTGATTTGGTCTGGGATCGATTAGCCACATCGCGAAAGCGATGGTCGTAAGCATCAGAATGCCAACGATCCACGCCACTAGGGAGAAGTTTGCGTTAGTTTCCATCTAGCACGCCGCCAGCGGTTTGTTCGTCCGGCAGAGGGCCGGTGCAATGAAAGTTCGCGTCCCGCATGCTCCATTCGGTTGTCCGCTATAGAACATGACCGAGGTTCGTCCCCTGGCGCAATCGCCACGAGCGGGGCATCCGGGCGCGTCGAATGTGTTTTGGTTTTGAGATCGGCCTAGTCCCAACACGGGCGTGATGCCGCCCCGCCCGTGGCGACCGAATATTGCTATGACTTGCGCAAGCCGCGTCCGGTCACTCAAGCGCGAAGGCGTCATGTCTTCCAGGCCGCTGCTGGAGGATGTGATTTCAAGTCTCCTGGCGATGTCCGTCTGGTTCAGGGCAGGAGCTCTGATCAACTGCGCCAACACACGCCACTGCGTACGATTGAGGCTCAGCGGCTGTGCTCGGTCATCGAATGCCTTGCGCGCGGCGCGGCTGATCTGGTCCATCATGAAGATCGCTCGATCATCGTGGGTGATGACATTGTCGAGTGCGAGAGTGCCCTCATCTTCTGGCATGAGACATTCCTATCGATCGGAGAAAAATAGTAAAGGACTTTCGCATTTTGTTTTGGCCGCTATATCGCTCGCGCAGCGGCTCAAACGATGGCGAGGAGCGAAATAATCATGGCGGACGAGACAGCAGGGGCTAGCGATGAAGGCGCACGTCCGACGGGGTTGTCCAGTCCGCGGGTCCGGCTGGGTCTGCTGATCGCCGGCATTCTGGTCCTGCTCGCCGGGAGCTACTGGTATTACAATCATCAGACGTACGGCAGATTCCAGCAGTCCACCGACAACGCTTATATTGCCGCCGACAGCGTCATCATCTCCCCCAAAATTGCGGGCTACGTCGAGCGCGTATTAGTGACGGAGAATCAAACGGTCGCGTCGGGCGATGCGCTTGTCCAGCTGGACGTGCGAGATTATCGTGCCCAAACGAACCAGGTCGAAGCCCAGATCGCCGCGTCGCTCGCCGGAGCAGATACGGTACGCGCCCAGCAACAAGAGCAGGACGCGGCAATTGCCCAGGCCCGTGCACAGCTCGCAGCGGCATCTGCACAGGCTGGTCTCGCTGCTGAGCAGGTTGTCCGGTACCGCCCCCTTGCCGCTTCGGGAGCGGAGCCGCGCGAGAGGCTCGATCAGCTGGAGGCCCAGGCCAGAGAAGCGCAGGCTCAAGTCGCGGCAGCGCGCGCCGCGCTCACGGCGGCACAGCGCCGACAGAACACGCTTAGCGAGCAGATAGACCAGGCCAATTCGCAAGCCAACGCCGCTCGTGCGCAACTCGAGGCCGCCCGTCTGAACCTGTCATCGACCACGCTCCAGGCCAGTATTTCCGGGCGGGTGGGTGACCTCACGGTCCGACCTGGACAATTTGTCCAGCCTGGCCAACGCCTTATGAGCCTCGTACCGACCGACCGCCTCTACGTGACAGCAAATTTCAAGGAAACGCAGCTCGGACTTGTCCGCCCGGGGCAACCCGTCACCTTGGAAATCGACGCGCTGCCGGACCTCGAGCTATCAGGAAGAGTGCAGAGCATCGCGCCGGGTACCGGGGCAGAATTCTCAATCCTTCCGCCACAGAACGCGACGGGTAATTTCACCAAGATCGTTCAGCGCGTCCCGGTGCGCATATCCATTCAGGCTTCGCCCGAGATCCTGCGTCTGCTGGTGCCGGGCATGTCTGTTGTCGCGAGTGTCGATACGCGCGCCGCTAGAGACCAACTCGATTCGATCCGCAACGCGGCCGGAGACTGACCGATGGCAGGCGCCGCTGCAGCGGTTTCGCCGCCGGTCGAAAAGGCCGATGCTACGGCCTGGATCGCCGTAGCCGCCGGTGCGCTGGGGGCGATGCTGGCAACGCTTGACATCTCGATCGTCAATTCGGCGCTGCCGACGATCCAGGGGGAAATCGGCGCGACCGGAACCGAAGGCACCTGGATCGCGACAGCCTTCCTTGTTGCCGAGATCATCATCATCCCTCTGAGCGCGTGGCTGGAAAGACTGCTCGGCCTTCGCACGCTGCTCATCGTCGCGGTTTCTGCCTTCACGGCCTTTTCGGTGTTGTGCGGCATTGCCACCGATCTGACGACGATGATCATCGGTCGCACCGGTCAAGGGTTCATGGGCGGCGCGCTTATTCCAACCGCCATGACCATCGTCGCAAAGCGACTGCCTCCATCGCAACAGCCGATTGGCATGGCGCTCTTCGGAATGACCGTGGTTCTTGGGCCGGTAATGGGCCCGTTGGTGGGGGGCTGGCTTACCGAGAACCTGAGCTGGCACTACGCCTTCTTCGTCAACGTGCCCGTCTGCGCGTTGCTCCTTGCTTTACTATTCATCGGGCTACCCCATGAAAAGCCCGACTGGGTTTACCTGCGCGAGGCTGATTGGGCGGGAATAGCTGGTATGATCCTTGGGTTGGGTGGGCTGACCATCGTTCTGGAAGAAGGCCACCGTGAGGAGTGGTTCGATTCCACGCTGATCGTCCAGCTCACACTGATGACGGTCGTGGGTTTTGCACTTCTGACCTACGGACAGCTTTACGCGCGCAAACCCGTGCTCAAATTGCGCCTGATGCTCAGCAGGCAGTTTGCCAGCGTCGTGGTGATGGCACTGGCGCTTGGCATGGTCATGTATGGCTCGACCTACGTGATCCCGCAATTTCTCGCGATAATTTCCGATTATAATGCCTTGCAGACCGGACTTGTGATCTTCTGGATGGGCGTTCCGGCTTTCCTGTTGATGCCCGTTCTCCCGTTCATGATCCGCAGGATTCACATCCGCATTGCGGTCGGCGCGGGCATGTTCATCATGGCGCTAAGCTGTTTCGTCAGCATAAATCTGACAGCGGAATCGGGAGGTGGAGTGTTCACCGAAAGCCAGTTCCTGCGTGGCATCGGCATGATCCTCACGATGATGTTCCTCAACCAGGCGACGGTAGCTTCGGTTGCCAAGGAGGATGCCGGCGATGCTTCCGGGATCTTCAACGCGGCGCGAAACCTCGGGGGCTCGTTCGCGCTCGCGGGGCTTGCCTCGTTCCAGGATCAGCGCCTGTGGCATCATAGTCGACGCATGGAAGAAACCCTCAACGCCAACAGCCCCCGGCTACAGGAATACCTGGACGGCATGACGGCGTCGCTGGGCAGCCCACAGGCCGCGCTGGAGATGCTTTCCGGCATCATTCAGCGCGATGCGTTCGTGATGACCTACAACGATGTCTTTTTCGCCATGGGCGCGATTACCCTGGTCACGGTGCCGCTGGTACTGTTCCTCAAGCCTCTCCCGAAGAACTTATCCCTTTCGATGCACTGAGAACTCTATGCGCAAGACCCTAACCCTCCTCGCTCCCATGGCGCTCCTCGCGGGTTGCATGTCCGGTCCCGACTATGCCGGTCCCCCGCAACTTGCGACCGCCGCAGGCAATGCGTTCGTACGCGCCGGCCCCGAAATCGATCCGTTTGCGCCGATTGCCGGCGACTGGTGGACGCTGCTCGGCGATCCGGTTCTCAATGAACTGGAGGCGCGCGCGCTGGTCGGCAATCCGGGCGTGGCCGCGGCGCGCGCTCGCATCGAACAGGCAAGGGCTTCTCTCCGCCAGGAGCGCGCCAACCGGCTACCCGCCGTGGCTGCGCAGGCGACTGCGGTCCAGGCGAATATCCCAGGGCTAGATATCGGCAGCGGCCCGCCCCCGGGATCGCCCGGCGCTCCTGCAGACACCGAAGAGCAGGACAGCCTCAGCGTCTACAACGTCGGGCTCAATGCAAACTGGGAGATCGATTTCGCTGGGGGGCAGGCACGGCGTGTCGAGGCCATTAACGCTCAGGCTGCGGCCTCGGTGGCGAACGCCGAGGATGCGAAAGTCCAGCTCGCCGCCGAAATCGCGCGGGCGTATGTGAGCCTGCGAGAAGCGCAAGGGCGGCTCGAGCTTGTCCAGCGAGAGCGCGACTTGCAGCAGCAAATTCTCGAATTGACCTATCAGCGCTATACACAGGGCGCTCTCGCGCTGTTCCCGGTCGGTAACGCGAACGCCGAGCTCGAACTGCTCAAGTCGCAGATCGCGGAAGCTCAAGCGGACATCGATGTATTCAAAGACACGCTCGCGGTGCTGACGGGCGAAGCGCCCGGCGCACTCGACGGGCTCCTGGCGGCTCAGGCCGAAATTCCGCTTCCCCCCGAACGGGTCGCGGTGGGCGATCCCGCAGCGCTAATAGCGCGGCGGCCGGATGTTCGAGCCGCCGAACGCATGCTGGCCGCGGCGAATGCGCGCATTGGCGTGGCAGAGGCTGCTCGCTTCCCCAAGATTTCCTTCATGGGGATTCTCGGTTTGGGCGGATCGGAGCCCGACGACATCCTGGACCCGGGCAACTTATCGGCAATCGCTTTGCCGCGGCTGCAGTGGAACCTGCTTGATTCCGGCCGCACGGCAGCATCGATCGATCAGGCCGAGAGTGCGCGCGACGAGGCCGAAGCGCGCTATCTTGAAGTGGTCCTGGGCGCACTACGCGACGCCGAACAATCGCTTGCTCGGTTCGGGCAACAAAGAGCCAACGTAGCCGCGCTGGCGCAGATCAGTCGGCAGGCCGACACGGCTGCGGAGCTTAACGAGCAACGCCGCGCCGCGGGGGTAATCTCGCAAGGCGAACTCGACACTTCGATCCGCAAGCGCGAACAGGCCAGAGCAAATCTCGATCGGGCGATCGCCGCCATGACAAATGGCTGGATCGCGATCCAGAAGTCGCTTGGGTTGGGATGGGTCGAATTGTCTCGCGACAATCGCACGTCGGTTGAGCCAGCTCCGGTCGATCGAAAATCAGTTATGAAACCTGAACAGAGTTAGGATAAGTTTTCTCAGAAGTCTGCCCCGCAGCCCCTTCCAACTTTTCCTAACGCGTCAGCACCTCGTGCACTGCGACCCAATCTTGGATCATAGGGGTCAGCATGTTTCCGCCTTTCGCAGAGTGCGTTTGCCAGTATCACCATCGGATATCCCGATTGCACTATTCGGTGACTCTTCATTGTCGTTTCTATGTAAGGCCTTAAGCTTTCCGCGAGCATCTCGTAGCGACATCAACGAGCGATCGTACAGGCATTTCGAGTGCAGCTCGCATTTGGCCGGTTCGATGACCGCCTCGTCGGTAGGCTTACGAGGCGGTCATCGAGCATTACGCCGCTCTGGAAAAGCTATAAAGTCATGGGTCGAAATACGAACTAGCTGGCACTGTCCTTTCGGGTCGTTGGGAGGACCACCGATCTCCCCGCCAACACGATCTGGACCTGTTAGAAACTGAACCCCAAAGCAACACCATATCTACGAGGATCCAAAGTGTAGATATTGGTAAAATTCCCCGAGGATGCGTCGGTCAAGTACAATCCTGTCACCGAGCTGCTGTCGAAAATGTTCTGAACAAATCCGCGCACGAACCAACGCTCATCCGCACTGTTCAACTGCACGATCGCGTTGGCTTGCACGAATGGCTCGATCCGGTTGACCCTGCCGTTAAAGATATTGCCGTATTGCTCACCAGTCAGCGCTACGTCCACGCGAGGAACCAGAGTCATGCCATTGTCGAAAGTGGCGGTGTACTGCACACCCATCGAAACCTTCATTTCGGGGGCCTGCGGCAACTTGTTCCCTTTTAAGTTGACCTCTACGCCAGGGCTTAATACCGCAAGGCCGCTGCCCGCCGGAACGGCTCCGGCCAAGACATCGCAAATGCTGAATGCGCCGCTTGACGCAAGATTGCCGTCATTAGGAAATTCTTCGGGACCACGAAGACCCAGAGCTGCGTTCACTCCGGCGACGAATGCGTCGGCCACGCCGGGGGCTGGCCCGGTTACGGCACAATTAGCACCGTTGCTGATATCCTTGATGATGACGGCATCAGGATCGCCGCCACCCGGGTCGCGCGGATTGGAGAAGAACTGGTCGCCGGCAACTTCCGCGTTGAGATAACTGAACGTCAAGTTGACAAGCCAATCGGGATCGGGCCGGATAACGGACTCTAGTTCCACACCCCAGATATCGGCATCGATAGTATCATTAACTGAGGTACGGGCGACGATGCGGCTAAGCTGCAACCCGCTATACTTATAGTAGAATGCAGTAGCGTTTAATTGCAGTGCGCCATTCGCAAAGGTATTTTTCGATCCGATTTCAAATGCGTCGATGGTTTCTGATCCGAAGCTTTCAGCCACATCGAAAACGGGCGAAAGGGGCGGGTTGATACCCCCGGATTTATAGCCCCTGGCATAAGATGCGTAAATCGAATTGTCAGGCGTAACTTCGTAGTCGAGCACCGCACGCCCGGTTATTTCATCGAAACCTACTTCTCTAAATTGCGTCAGCTGCTCACCTGGCGTACCAGGATCGGCATCAAAAAGACCAGAGGGACCGGTTAAGGGAGTGATCGGGCTGTCGAACGGCTCCCCGTCATTCGCGTAAGGATTGAGGAAGCTAATCAAGGTCGTGCGCGCAGTCACGTCTTTCTTGTCGTCGTTATACCGCAAACCTCCGGTGAAGGTCAGACGCTCGGTCAGGTCGACGTAGATCTCCCCGAACACACCGAAGCTCTCAAGATTAGCCTCGAGAGAATTGTTGCGGTACATGGATGTTGCGAAGTAGGATGGCGGTGCACCGCCTGCCAAAGTACCAAACGATCCCAGAATGGCACTGGCGTAGTCAAGCGCGAATGAGTTTACATAGTAACTGTTGTCGGTAGTCTTGGACTTTGCATAGATCCCTCCGAGCAGGAAATTGAATGCTCCGTCGAAATCACTGGAAAGGAGGATTTCGCCGCTCCAGGATTCGCGTTGCTCTGAAGACCTGTCGAAGGATAGCGGCGTTTCGCCGCACAATACATTACCTTCGAACGCGCCCCTGTTCCCATCATCGTTATCGGAGGTGCACAATAAGCCCCCTGGGCCATTGGGGATGAGAGCCTCCACAATCGGGGTAAAATACGCCGACGAACCTGGCACGAACGCCGGTGCAGGTGCGGGGAGGCCGGTAGGCAAACCGTTGGCCGCGAAGCCGGACAACACGTTCAAGGCCGTAGCAAAGCCGGTACGATCCTGAATGCCCAGAAAGTAGTCCTGCCGGGAATCGACTTCGGTGTCCTGATAAAGACCGGTTGCAGTCAGTGTCATAGCTCCGATGCGCTGCTCGAGACGGGCCTGTAGCTGCACTTCATCGGCAAAATAGAATGGAGTATACGCCGTGTTTACCGTGCGCACATCGTCGGGCTTATCGAATCCTGCAAATGCATCGGGGCCGTACAGGCTTCCCAATCCCAGTACTGAGGGAATTCCCTGAATAGCGAAGAACTCTTGCGAACTGAGCGTTGCGCCGACTGTGGAATTGGCATTGGTGATGTCAAAGTCGCGGCGATTGTTCAGACAACCCAGCACGCCGAGCGGGTCACGCTGGCAGGCCTGCTTTTGATTACGTAAACGGGTGTCATCTTCCCTGAAATAATATGCCATGAAGTCGAGAGTGGTATCGGCACCGGGTTCAAAACGAAGAGAACCACGAACAGCGTACATGTCTCGGTCGTCGACATCCGAATTGTCGAAAAGGTTTGTGGTGTAACCGTCGCGATTCAGAAAGAATCCGGCTACCCGAACGCCGATAGAATCGCCGATCGGGACATTGACCATCCCTTCGGCCTTGATGCTGTTGTAATTCCCATACTCGAACTCTCCGGCCGCGCCGAAAGAACCGAGGTCAGGCTTGGCTGTCACAAGGTTGACAACACCCGAGGTAGCGTTGCGGCCGAAGAGGGTGCCCTGCGGCCCCCGTAGGACCTCAATTCGCTCAAGGTCAAAATATTCTGTTTCGAACAGCCGGGTACCAAAAAGAGGGGAACCATTGATATGGATAGCCGTCGCTGCGTCACACGTCACACCAACACAAAGATCGCCGATACCACGGATGGTGAAGGACGACCCGGTGAAGTTGCCCTTCGAAAATGAGACGTTCGGGAGCGTCAATTGAAGGTCAGCAGCGTTCTCGATCTGCTGGCTTTCGAGAGCCGTAGCATCGAAGGCACTGACCGCGATCGGCACCTCTTGCAGACTTTGAGATTGGCGTTGGGCCGTCACGATGATTACGGATCCTTGGGGTTCCGCCTCATCAGTTGTGGAATCCTGCGCTAAAGCCATCTGCGGCCAAGCCAAGATGGCCGAAGTGGCGAGCACCATCGCTCTCAGTGTCATATAGCATCCCTTCCCATCTCTTCAGTGCGACGATAATTGGCTCCGCCGCTTACTGCAAAATGGGGCGACCTCGAGGGTCGCCCCTTAGTCTGTGGAGAGGAGAGGGAGAGAATTAGCCCAATCCCCGTCCATGGGCATATACATCCGCGTGATATTAGTAAAGCGCCTTATCTTTTGACCCCATGGGCCACGATCCAGATCGCACGCGGAGTGAACGTTTGCTAAAGATCAGCAATGGTTGGCGTGCTAAGCGAGTTGCTCCCGATAAAGCTTTTGCCCCAGCTGGCATCGAGACCAACGAAGCGTTCGCCGTGCCGACGGCGACAATAGTTCGGATATAGTACAAGATGAATATGGACGCCCTTTGCCCCCATCTCGCTGGCCTCTGACCAGGAACCAGCCTCTTAGTATGGGGGATCTCAGAGGCTCCAAAAGGCCAGTACCGCCCGTAGCGCAGCGACGAACGCGAGCGGCTGATCCAGCATGAGATGATGGCGTGCATCGGGCACTGCAACAATTGGTATCTTTCCCCCTCCCAGTTCCCGGATATAGCGGGCGGAATCGCGATCAAAGAGCTGACTTTTCTCGCCGTACACAATCGCTTTGCGCCCGGGCGCATCGACCAGCCTCTGGCCTACTGTCAGCCATTCGTCGGGCTTGTTGCTGCGCCGGAACACTTCGGGAGAAAACTTCCATGTCCACTCCTCGCCATCGCGGCGGAGAGAGTGATAGGCCATGTAATCCATCAGGAACGGCTCACCAACTGCCTGCGGCGGCGACAGGATATACCTCTCGCGCGCCGCTTCGTAGGTGGGGTAGCGTCGCACCGGTTTGTCAGGATTACCCGACCCGGGGCTCGATCTGCCCATGGTCCAGTATTTCTCCAGCTTTTCGGGCCGCATCACCATGAGATCGCAGACAATAACGCCGGCGAAGGCATCCGGCGATTGGGAAACGGCGGTCAGCGCTGCACCCGAGCCGAAGCTATGGGCGATGATCGTCGGTCTGCTTCCATCCGCAAACAAATCGAGCGCTTCGCTGATCTCGACGAATTCCTTTCCCCGCGCAGCTATATCGGCCACGCCGCGCATCTCGCTATCGCCCATACCGGCCAGATCGAACGCCACCACGTCGTAGTCTTCGGCAAGGTACGGTGCGATGAAGGCAAAGCAGCGGGCATGGGCGAGAAAACCGTGAGTCATGAGCAATTTGGGCCGGTCACGCTTGCCCCAGCGAAGATAATGCACCCGCGCGCCACCAACCTCTACGAAGCCTTCCTCACGGGGCACGCTCAGCGCCCAGGCGAACCATTCGGGTATATCCGCCCCGTCGCCGGCCCATACGGGATCGATATCTGCTGACCCGTCGTGGATTGGTTTCATTTCATTCATTTCGGCGCAGTCTCCATACCGGATAGTGTATTCCTGATAAAACCACGATAATCGTGCCGTGCGACATCGTGGCATAGATCGGCGTAACCAGATACGCTGGGGAAATTGATCAGTTGTCGGGGTTTGCCGGGAATATTGGCGCCCATGTACCACGATTCAGCCTTGGGGAAGAGCGTCATCGACCCTACTTGGGCGACCATATCGGTCCAGCTTCGCTCGGCCAGCGCATCGGCTTCGAAAAGGCCGATCCTGTTATCGCGCAGCCAGATCAGGAAATCGCAGATCCAGTCACCCTGGATTTCGGCGCTTGTCGGACCGTTGGAAAAGCCTGAAGGGCTGAGCGGGCCGTAGGCGAACAGCATGTTCGGAAATTGGGCGACGGCCATGCCTAGATAGGCTTTGATCTCGCTCTTCCATGCTTCTGCCAGCCCCAGCCCACCGCGGCCGGTGATGTTCATGTCGATGAGCCCGCCACGACCGGCATCGAAGCCGGTCGCGAAGACAATGAGATCGCACGGGATCATGCCAGTGGCTGTTTCTATCCCGGCCTCGGTGACGCGAGTGATCGCGGTGTCGTTCAGATCGACCAGCGTCACATTGTCTTGTGCGAAGATCTCGTAATAATTCTGTTCGAGCGATGGTCGCTTGGTCCCGAAGGGATGTGGCGGCTCATCGGGAGCGAGCTTCTCGGCAATGGTCGGGTCGCAGATCCGCTCGCGCACCTTGTCACGCCAGAACTCGTAGGCGTGGCGATTGGCGTCCTCGTTCGTCAGTATGTCAGCGAAATTATGATACCAGAAGCGCAACCCTCCTCGCTGCCACAAATCCTCGAAATGCGTAGTCCGCTCTTCCTCGGTCACAGCCAGGGCCGAGATGTCCAGCGATTGGCATTCGAAACCGCCACTTGTCGTAAGCCTTTTCTGGAAGACAGCGGGATATTCGGATTTTTCGCGAAGCTGACGATCAGCGTCCAGTTTTTCCTGCCGCATGGGAAGGGCGAGAATCGGGGTTCGCTGAAAAAGCGTCAGCTGCTCCGCGCAGCTTGCCGCCTCCTGCGCCACCTGTACGCCGCTGGCACCCGTGCCGATCAGGGCGATCCGGCGGCCAGAAAGGTCGATGCCTTCCTGCGGCCAGCGGGCGGTATGGCACCAGTCGCCTTCGAAATCGCTAAGACCCGGGATATCGGGAATGTAGGGTTTCGAGGCGAACCCCAGGGCCGGCAAAAGGAAACGCGCGCTTACTTTCCCGCCTTCGTCGAGCTTCAATCGCCAGTAGGCGGTGTCTTCATCGAACTGCGCGCTTTCGACCCGTGTTTTCATTCGCATTGCCGGCCAGAGGTCGAGCGTATCGCAGACGTGGAGGAAATAGGCGCGCAGTTCCTCCCAGCCTGGAAATCGTTCGCTCCACGTCCAGCTTTTCCATACTTCCGCAATGGAAAATTCGTAAAGTGGAACCTGGGAATCGACCCGTGCTCCCGGGTAGCGGTTCCAGTACCAGATTCCCCCCGGCTGCTCCGCTGCGTCTACCAGCAGAACGTCGAACCCCGCCTGACGCAGCTTGTAAAGCAGGTATATTCCGCTGAACCCGGCCCCGACGATTACGACATCATAGTCAGGAGGGGGCAAATGGCTCACGAGGCCCCGGCACCCGCTTTCGCGATCTCTTTGGCCGTAGTATAATCCGCCTTGCCGTTTGACGCGCGCAAGGCGGTTTGCGTTGGGCAAATCGCCTTGGGTGTTTTGTAGCCTGCCAATTGTTCCCGCACGTGATCCTTGATCGCTTGCGCGTCGAAGTCCGCATCCTGGGTCAAATGCACCACAGCGGTCACCGCTTCGCCCCATTTTTCGTCAGGCACCCCGACGACAAGCGCGTCGGCAATGGCGGGATGGGTTTTGAGCACTTCCTCCACCTCCTCGGGGTAAACCTTTTCACCTGCGGTGTTGATGCAGACGCTGCCGCGGCCCAGCAAGGTCAGGCTTCCATCGGATTCCACCCGGCACCAGTCGCCCGGGATGGAGTAACGCACGCCATCGATCGTCCTGAAAGTCTTGGCCGACTTTTCCGGGTCCTTGTAGTATCCTGTGGGGATTGCGCCCTTGCGGGCAATAAAGCCGGGCACGCCGCTCCCCGCCTCGACCTTCCGGTCGTTCTCGTCGAATACGTCGCAAAATTCCCCGATCCCGAATTTCGCGGTGTTGGTGCCGCCCTGTGCGGTCGTCACCGACAAGCCGTAGCCCAGCCCTTCCGAAGCGCCAAAACTGTCCATGAGGATGACCTGGGGGATATGTTTGCACAGGCCCGCCTTTACCTGTTTACTCCACATGACGCCGGACGAGATGATCGAAATCAGGCTGCTCGTGTCCCAGCGCTTCGGGTGGGCGTCCAGCGCCTGCAGCATGGGTTTGGCAAAAGCGTCACCGACAATGGCGATGCTCTGCACCTTGTGCTGGTCCACCGCATCCCACAATTCTTCCGCGTCGAAGGATGGATCGGACAGCGTGACGATGGCCCCGCCCGACATGAGCGTGCCGATAGCAGTAATGAACCCGGTTCCATGCATCAGCGGGCACGCCGGCAAAGTGATGCGTGCAAGCTCGCCCTGCTTCACCAGGGCCACCATTTCCTCCATGGTCTGGGGAACCGGACCCAGCAGCTTTTGCGCGTCGAGCTGAGCCTTGCGCATATCATCGTGTCGCCACATCACGCCCTTGGGCATGCCGGTGGTACCGCCTGTATATATGAACAGCAGGTCATCGGGAGAACGCTCGATATCGAGAGGCGCGCCGTTACCTTCTACAAGTTTTTCGTAAGGAAGCGCGAAGGAAGCGATCTGCGAAGCATCGCCGATTTCTACAAATGTATGAACCTTGGTCAACCGTTCCTTCAGTTCAAGAATGCAGTCGCGGAACTCGGAACTGTAAACAATTACCTCGCTATCGGAATCGTCGAAGATGTAGAAAACCTCCTCGGGACGGTAACGATAATTGATGTTCACGTGCGTGAGGCGGCCCTTGAAGCATGCGGCCATCAATTCCCCGTATTCGGAACGGTTGCGCATGTAGAAGGCTATCTTCGCCCCGTCGCCTGCACCTTGCGCGCGCAGATTGCGCGCCAAATTGTTCGAACGCTTCGACATTTCGGGCCAGGTAATGATCCGGTCGCCGTTAATCAGCGCCGGAGCATCTTCCGGGACCGCAGGTTCGATTGCATCAAGGATGTCGCCAAGGTTCCAGTCGATCACGTATTAATTCCTCTCTCCTTGGTGGCCACGATTTTGTCGGTAGCGTGCGCCTAATTCATCGTCTCATGCGACCTGCGTCCACCCCTGCAAGGCCGCTGCTTCGGCCCGGACCGCTTCGGGACCTCCCAGAACCTGGCGGTCGAAACCGATTCGCTTGAACCAGAAATGCAGACCTAGGAGATCGGTAAAACCCATCCCCCCATGCACCTCGGTTGAGGTTCGGGCGACAAAACGGTGGACTTCGCCCGTATGTGATTTGGCATGGCATGCCACCAGCGAAGCCTCGTCGGGCGTCGCATCGAACGCATGGGCGGCATACCAGACCAGCGAACGGCATGGTTCATGGCGGGCAGCCATTTCCGCGCACATATGCTTGACCGCCTGGAAGCTGCCGATCACTCGTCCGAACTGTTCGCGCTGCCCGGCATAGTCGACCGCTTTTTCGATCATAGCCTGGCCCGCACCGAGGCTATCGGCGGCTAGGAGCACCCGGCCGGCGTCCCGCAGGCGCCTGACTGTGGCCCCACCATCGTCCGCGAGAGCCTCGCCCGCTACGCCAGAAAACCGCAGCTCCCCTACGCTCCGGGTCCGGTCGATCGTTTTGAGAGCAACCTTCTCCAGACCCGCAGCATCGCCAGCTACGAAGTGCATACGACCGGCGGTATCGGCTACCAGAAACGCGTCGGCTTCCAGGAAGTCGAGCGCGAACAAAGCCGTTCCGTCGAGCTTTGCGCCGTCGAAGTCCACGCCTGCCCGGTCCCGGATCTCCACCGTTTCCGCGATCGCGACGGCGATTTGCGCCTCGCCCTTCGCTATCCTCGGCAGCCAGTGCGCCTTCAACTCCTCGCTACCGCCCTGTGCCAGCGCAAGGGGTGCCAGTACATGGGCACCGATAAAAGGCACCGGCGCGACGGCATAGCCGAGCTGCTCGGCCACAGCGGCGGCATCGAGCATTGTCATCCCGAGCCCGTCATGTTGCTCGGGAACCATCATTCCCCAAATGCCGATTTCGCCCAGCGCCGAACGCACGTTGTCGCTGAAGGGAACCGAGCCCTCCGCGCATTCGCGCACATGATCGAGCGGACAAGTATCAGCAAGAGTGCGGCTGATCGCGTCGCAGAGCATCTCCTGGTCTTGCGAAAGTCCGAAATCCATCAGGCGGCTCCCTTATTCTGCCCGCTTGCAACGGCCGTCGCCTGTTCGGCCGCGGGAGGCGTTGCGAACTTGGGTTCGCGCGGCATTTCCAGCCCGCGTTCGGCGATGATGTTCTTCTGGATCTGGGCGGTGCCTCCACCGATGATCAGACCAAGCTGGAACATGTAGTTCCACTGCCAGGCACCGTCTTCGCGCTCGCGCTCGCTTCCGTGATAGAGTATGCCCATCTCGCCCATTGCGTCGATCGCGAGCGCGGAAATCTGATGGGCGAGCTCACAGCTCTGCAGCTTCACGACAAGTTTCGCCATGCCGCCGGCATCCCCCCTAAGGCTGTTCGACAGGATGCGCATGCCGTTGAATTTCATCGCCGCGACTTCGGCTTGCAATGCAACCAGCCGGTCACGCAGAACGGCGTTGTCCATTGCGCAACCCTGGCCGATGCGTTCTTTTTGCATCAGCCTGACCAGCGCCTGGAGCCGGTTTTCCAGTGCATCGGGGTCGCCCAGCATGCCACGTTCATGGCCCAGTGTGGCATTGGCCACGTACCACCCCTGCCCGCGCTGCCCGACGATCTGGTCCAGGGGAACCCGCACGTCGGTAAAGAACGTTTCATTGAACTCGGCGTGACCGGTCATGGTCTTGAGTGGTCGGACCTCGATCCCTGGTGTGTCCATCGAGAAGATCAAGTAGGAGATGCCGCCGTGCTTGGGCGCGTCCGGTTCGGTCCGAACAAGGCAAAAGATCATGTCCGCCTGCTTGGCCGTGCTGGTCCAGATCTTCTGTCCGTTGATGACAAAGTCGCCATTTTCGACGCGGGCGCTGGTCTTGAGCGCGGCGAGGTCCGATCCCGCTCCAGGTTCCGAATATCCCTGACACCAGATTATCTCGCCATTAAGGGTCGGCTCGATCCATTGCTGTTTCTGGGCTTCGGTTCCGAGTTCCAGCAGCGTGGGAACGAGCATGGAAATGCCCTGGTTCGCAAGGCCTGCGGGGATGCCAGCGCGCGAAAATTCCTCGGCAATGATCCGCGATTTCAGGATGTCCGGCTCGGCTCCGTATCCGCCGTATTCCTTGGGAATCGTACGCGCCGTGTAACCATGCAGGATCAACAGCTTTTGCCATTCGACGGCTTCGGGGGAAGGGCGCGCGGCACGGCCTTGGCCATCGGGTGCGCGGTGACCGTGGGTTTGCAGGAACTGGCGCACTTCCTCGCGAAACGCGTCATACTGGGGTCCGTAGTCGAGATCCATCTTGGTCTATCCTTCTGCGCGCGCGATCGCGACGGGTCGGAATACTGGCAGGCGAAAATCTTCGGAGATCGGCTCGAAATCCAGCGTGACCGGCAGATCGAGCTCAAGCTCGTCGAGCGCGCAATCGACCAGCCGGGTTGCCATGCGCACTCCCTCCTCCAGTTCCACCACCGCAGCGATGAAGGGAATCTCGCCGGCGAAGGCGGGATGCAGTGCCTGATGGGTCACCGTCCAGGAAAACAGCGTGCCATTGCCGGTGCTACGCTCCCACGACCATTCAGGAGAACCGCATCGGGCGCACATATAGCGCGGCAAATGCCGAAAACTGCCGCATCCTTCGCACTGCTGGAAGTAAAGGTTGCCGTCCTGACACCGGTTCCAGAATTCCTGCTCCACCGGATCCTGCGGGCGCGGCTTTGGCTTGGCTGGTGCGGCCTGCGCCGAGGGGCGCATCTTGGGCGGCAGATCTTTCTCGTCGCTCACGCAAACCTCCTCAAAATCGCTATACTGCCGTCACCCAGATCGCCCCAGCCGGTCACCAGGCCGGTCTGGGCGCCTTCGACCTGCCGCTCCCCACAATCGTGGCGCAACTGACGCACCGCCTCGACGACATGGTTCAGTCCCCAAATATGGGCCTCGCTCAGCAGGCCGCCATGGGTGTTGACGGGATAGCGCCCGCCCAGCTCGATCTGGCCATTCGCGACGAACTCTGCCTGTCCACCTGGTTCGCAATAGCCCAGGGCCTCCAGCTGCAGGAGAACCACGTAGGTGAAGCAGTCGTAGATCTGCAGAAAATCCATGTCTTCGCGATCGACCCCCGCCATTTCGAACGCGCGCGGCGCGGCGTAGCTCAGGCCGATCTTGAAGGGGTCGGGACGCGAAGGGATATCGTCGGCGGGGTAAGGATGCCCTTCAGCCGCACCGGCGATGCTCACGGGAACATGCGGCATGTCCCTGGCGCGGTCCATTCGCGAAACCACGACTGCGCATGCCCCGTCAGTCTCCAGACAGCAATCGTAGAGGCGAAAGGGTTCGGATATCCAGCGCGCGGAATGGTAGGTTTCGGCATCCAGTTCCCGGCCATGAGTGAAGGCCTGCGGATTCATCTGCGCATGGCGACGGCACGCCAGTGCAACGGCCGCCATCGCTTCCGGGCCGATATCGTAAATTCGGGAGTGCCGGGTGGCGAGCCAGGCATACATCTGCACCGGCAGGAACACGCCATACGGAATGTAATAGCCTTGGATCGTATTCGTCAGGGTGTTCATGTTCATCGGCCGCGTCGGCGGTGCGCCAGGCTTGGGCCGCAAGGCGGAATAACCGTTCCACCCGAGCGTCACCAGCACATGGTCGCATAAGCCGCTGGCAATTGCCATCGCGGCGTTCTGGAGTGCCGTGGTAGGGCTCGCCCCGCCCATGTGGACCGTAGAGGCATAGCGCAGAACTTCGATACCGAGGTTAGCCGCCATCTCTTCCGAGGTGGTGTAGATCGGCGGAGGAACCATGCCGTCGATATCCGACGGCTTCAGCCCTGCATCTGCTATGGCTTTGCGCGATGCTTCCAGCATCATGTCGACCGCGGTTTTCTCGGTGCCTTTCACGAAAGCGGTTTCGCCCACTCCGGTGATGGCCGATTTGTCGCTTAAGCTCATGCCTGCCTGACCGCCTGGTAATCGCGTTCGAGCTGTTCGGAAAGAGCGCGCACCCTCTGATAGGTCTCCGGCGGACGCAGTCGCAACTCGCGGCGGGCATCCTCCAACGGACGATCGAGATTTTCTTCCCAGTAGAAGGTGGTCAGATCGGCTGCAGCCCGGCCCCGGCGCCACGCTTCAAATGCAGCGCGCGCCACTGGCAACTTGGCAGCTTCCAGTTTCATCTTGGGAATGCCGACGCCCACGATGAAAGCGATCCCGTGATTATAGAATTGCGCGTTTCCGAAGGACAGCACGCACAATTCGCCCAGTGCGTCCCTGCCGTATCCGGTGACGACGTGAAACAGGTCATGCGAATCGCGAAGGCGCCGACGATAGAGGGAAACATCGGGGTCGCCGAAGTCCTCCAGACCTCCGGCCTCGCTGGCTTCCGCCAGACCTTCTGCTGTCAGACCCTCCCCGTAAACAAAATCGAGGTAGGCTCGGCCAAGCGTGCCAGACGCACAGGTCGCAAGGCGTTTGCGATCGCACAAGGTTTCAAGCAGGTCGGCCCGGTCGGAAGCGATGCGCCGCCCATCGCTCGACTTCATGAAGAGATTGAAATTCCGATAATAGGAATTGCCCGACAATGCCTTGACGATACGGAACACCTGCGCCGTATCCTCCTTGTCTGCAATCAGCTGCCTCATCGCCCCCAGCGCCTTCAGCGGCTCTACGGGGCGGCGCAATTCATGACCTTTGGCGTAAGCCATCTTCTTGCCTCCTGCGCTTCACTTGTAGGTACCGGCGGACGCCAACGCCTTCTCGGCTCCATCGACCAGGTCGCGCATCACTTCGGCGGCAGGTCGGATCGAATCGATCAGGCCGATGCCTTGCCCCGCGAAGCCGGGGATGACATCCTTGCGCTCTGCCTTGATCCCGGAGGCCATGACCGGGCCGGAGATCATCGACTGATAGGGCATCGGCAGAGGTTCCTTTCCGGCCTGCACCCAGGCGTCGGCCCATTTGTTACGGATCATGCGCGCCGGTTTGCCGGTAAGCGATCGACTAACGACCGTATCGGCATCGCCGCTTTCGGTGATCGCCTCTTTCTGGAAGCGCTCGATGCCCGCTTCCTCGGTCGCGAGAAATGCCGTGCCGACCCACGCGCCCTCTGCCCCCAGCATCATCGCAGCGGCAACACCCCGGCCATCCGAGATACCGCCGGCCCCAAGGACAGGAACACGATCGCCAACGGCGTCGACCACCTGGGGAATCAAGGAAATAGTCCCGATCGGCGAGTTGTGACCTCCGCCATCGTGCCCTTGCGCGACGATCATGTCGATGCCCGACCCGACGACCTGTTCGGCGTGCTTGACCTTGCCGATCACCGCCATGACCTTGGTGCCATTGGCATGGAGCCGATCCATCCACGGTTCAGGATTGCCAAGGCCGGCAGCATAAACCGGCACCTTTTCCTCGATCACCACTTCCATCTGCGCCTCAAAGAATTCCTTCGAGAACAACTGCGGGCCGCCCTTGCCCATTTCAGGCGCGCCCGCCGCCCGCATGGCGGCGGCAGCATCGACCTCCGGAAGCTCTTCACGATCCATGAAGTCGCGCGCGAACTGCTGATATTCACCCATCAGATCCATGGGATTTTGGGGTGCAGCACCGCTTTGAGGGGCAGAGCCGCGCCTGACCGACGCGGGGAGCAGCGTATCGACACCGAAAGGTTTGTCGGTCAATTCCCGGGTCTGGCGAATCCAGTCACGCAACTGATCGGGCGAACACGCCGCGGCACCCAGGACCCCGAGCCCGCCGGCATTCGAAACCGCAGCCGCCAGCGCCGGAACGCTCGCTCCGCCCATCCCGGCAAGCAGGATCGGGTACCGGATCCCCAGCATTTCGCATATTCGGCTCTTCAACGCCATTCTTCCTCTCCAGCCACTTGCCTAAACGCACACTCAAACTATTGAAAATTCTACAGCTGCCCCCATCGCACCCGCTGCGAGACCAGCTCGGGACTGCGCTCCGAAAGATAGACGGCAGAGCCGGCCACCAACCGGCTCATTGCTTGACGGGCCGCGGCGCTGTCGCCAGTCCGCACTGCCTCGAGCACCCGCACCAGAAACTTCATCTGCACCGCCCGTTCCTGTGCCGAATATCCCAGCGAATGGGAAAACTCGCGGGTCAACAGATGCATCGCAGAGGTCAGCAAACCGAACAGCGGATTGCCGCTCGCCCAACCCAACAAGTCGTGAAATCTGCGATTAAGTTCCTCGAATTGATCAGAGGCTTCATGATGCCTCAATTCCGCCAGACACCCTGCCAACGCGCTGAGATCAGCGGTAGTTGCACGCTGGGCTGCATACCCTGCGACATCGGGAGCAATTGCTTCGCGCAATTCAAGCAAACCACGCAAATCGGCTTCCATGAAATGCAGAATCAATGACAAACTGCTTGCAAAATCGCCGGTCTGCGGACGGGCTACGACGGGACCTCCACCACGGCCGAGCTGGAGATGGATGACCCCTTGCAATTCCAGGAACCGCAAAGCCTCCCGCAAAGTTGCGCGCGCAACCTCGTAACGCGCGAGCATTTCATCCTCGCGCGGAAGCCTGTCACCCGGGTTATGGCGACCCGCCTCGATGTCCCGCACGATGCTTTGCGCAAGAGAAAGGGCACGCTTGGCCTTCTTCACCGCTGGCATCCGCCACTCATCAGCACACCCGCACCTCTCGAATAAACAGTATAAGGATATTAGCCAACCTTCGCTGGATCGGCACACTATCCGATGGGATTGGTGTCTGCAAGGGACTAAAAGAGTATACGATTTATTGACTGCACGAGATTTCTCGCTTATGGAGGACTGAAGGCCGATCAGGCCTGAGATGTAGAAGGAATAGTTCTTATGGACAGCCAGATCGCCGAGCCGGATGCCGCGGCGAGGATCGCGTCAATTCCGGATCGCGTCAATTCCGATCGAGGAAATCGACGTGGCCCGGCCAAGCCTGTTTCAGAACGATACCATCGGTCTATTTTTTGACAGGTTGCGCGCCGAAGAACCTGTGCACTACTGCCGCGAGAGCTATGTCGGCCCTTACTGGTCCATTACCAAGTTCGACGACATCATGGCGGTGGACACCAATCATAAGGTCTTCTCTTCGGAAGCGAAGCTAGGCGGAATTGCAATCCAGGACATGCATTCGGTGGAAGGCGCGCTCGAACTTGAAATGTTCATAGCGATGGACCCGCCCAAGCACGATCAGCAGCGCAAGGCGGTGACTCCGGCAGTGGCTCCGTCCAACCTGCAACTGCTCGAGCCGATCATCCGCAAGCGCGCGGGAGAGATTCTCGATGAACTCCCGATTGGCGAAGATTTCGACTGGGTGGATAAGGTTGCGATCGAGTTGACGACGATGACGCTGGCAACCTTGTTTGATTTCCCTTGGGAGGAGCGGCGCAAGCTGACGCGCTGGTCCGATGTAGCAACTGCGGCACCTGAAACCGGGATCGTCGAATCCTACGAGGCGCGGCGCGAAGAACTCATCGGTTGCGCGATGTATTTCAAGACTCTGTGGGACGAACGGATAAACGAGGAGCCGAAGAACGACCTCATCTCGATGATGGCTCATTCTCCCGCCACGCGCGACATGCCGTTCCTCGAGTTTCTCGGCAATCTTATGCTGCTGATCGTCGGTGGAAACGACACAACACGCAATTCCATCAGCGGCGGCGTGCTCGCCTTGAACCAAAGCCCGGACGAGTACGCGAAACTCGACGCGGATCCTTCGCTCATTAGCAAAATGGTTCCGGAAATCATCCGTTGGCAGACCCCCCTCACTCATATGCGCCGCACCGCGCTGGAAGATTGGGAGATCGGCGGCAAACAGATCAAGAAGGGCGACAAGGTGGTGATGTGGTACCTGTCAGGCAACCGCGACGAGAGTGCTATCGAGCGCGCGGACCAGTTCATCATCGACCGCAAAAATCCGCGCCATCACCTCTCATTCGGCTATGGCATTCACCGCTGCATGGGAAACCGGCTCGCGGAACTGCAGCTGCGGATCATCTGGGAAGAAATTCACAAGCGCTTTTCCCGGGTCGAGGTTACAGGTGAACCAGAGCGTCTTTTTTCAAACCTCGTCCGCGGAATCACCAGGCTGCCGGTGCGGCTCCGCGCCCGCTGACTCTCGAGATCGAAATGCGGAGTTCAAGATGATCAAAATTACGTTCGTGGCTAGCGATGGTGAGCGACGGGAGGTCGAAATAGAAGAAGGCGAGACAGCCAGGGAAGCGGCGCTATACAATGACGTGCCGGGTATCGATGGCGATTGCGGAGGGGTATGTGCTTGCGCGACCTGTCATGTGCATGTCGATCCCGAATGGATCGACAAGGTGGGTCGGCTTATGCATGATGGAATGGAGGCCGACCTCTTGCAGTTCGCCGAAGGCACCACTGAATACAGTCGCCTTGCCTGCCAGATTCCGATGAAGCCGATGCTGGATGGATTGGTTCTTCACCTACCCGAACAACAATACTGACGGAGGGATTTTCGTCCCCGTAGCCTACATTCTTATCTGTCTTTCCTCGATTCTTTGAGAAAACGCCCATGGCCACACAAATTGAGCCCGCAACCCAGACCGACGAAAACGCCTTCCGCGCGGAAGTGCAGCAGTTTCTGGCGGACAATTTTCCCGCCGAACTCAAGGGCCAGTCCAACGCACTAGCCGGCGTGGACGGCCCCACCAACGAAACGCCGACGCAGACCAAGTGGCGCGAAGCCGTGGGCGCGCGCGGCTGGGGCACCCCCACCTGGCCGAAGGAATACGGCGGCGGCGGCCTCACCAAGGCGCAGGCGAAGATCATCGACCAAGAATTCGCCAAGGCGGGTGCCTACAACCCGATCGGCGGCATGGGCGTCATGATGTTCGGCCCGACGCTGCTCGAATACGGCAACGAGGCACAGAAGCAGGAGCATATTCCGCCGATCTGCCGCGGCGAAATCCGCTGGTGCCAGGGCTATTCGGAACCCAATGCCGGTTCCGACCTCGCCAACCTCCAGACCTTTGCCGAGGACAAGGGGGACCACTACCTCGTCAACGGCCAGAAGACCTGGACCAGCGGCGGCCAATGGGCCGACAAGTGCTTTGCAATTGTGCGAACCGACAAGAGCGACAAGCACAGGGGCATCAGCTTCATGCTGATCGACATGGACACGCCCGGTGTCGAGGTTCGCCCGATCACCATGATCAGCGGGACCAGCCCGTTCTGCGAAACCTTTTTCACCGACGTGAAGGTGCCCAAGGAAAACCTCGTCGGCGAGGAAGGCCAGGGCTGGACCATCGGCAAGCGCCTGCTGCAGCACGAGCGCACCAACATCTCGGGCGGCGGCAGCCTCGCCCGTCTGATGGGCCAGAGCCTTGGCGATATCGCCAAGAAGTACCAGCCGACGGGCGCCGACGGCGAACTCGCCGATGCGGTGCTGCGCGACAAGATCGCCGATTTCGAGATCCGCTGGAACAGCTTCCTGCTCACTGCGCGCCGCGCGATGGAGGAAAGCAAGGCGGCTGGCGGCGTCTCCGAAATCAGCTCGGTGCTCAAGAAGCTCGGCACCAAGCTGAGCCAGGAACGCAGCGAATTGCTGATCGAAATCCGCGGCCTGCAGGGCCTCGGCTGGGAAGGCGACGGCTTTTCGGACGGGGAGCTCGAGGCCGTGCGGGCGTGGCTCTTCGGCAAGGCGACCACGATCTACGGCGGCTCGACCGAAATCCAGAACAACATCATCGCCAAGCGCGTGCTCGGCATGCTCGACCACCAGTAAGAGAGGGGAGCAAGGACAATGGCCGTTCTCAACGAAGAACAGGAAATGCTGCGCGACATGGCGCGCGAATGGACCGTCAACGAAAGCCCGGTCACCGAATTCCGCAAGGTCCGCGCCAGCGGCGAGCCCGAAGCCTTCAACCGCGACGCCTATGCGACGATGGCGCAGATGGGCTGGGCCGGGGTCATCATCCCCGAAGAGCACGGCGGTTCGGACTTCGGCTTCCTGTCCGCGGGCCTCGTCGTCGAGGAGCTCGGCAAGACGCTCACCGCGAGCCCGCTGGTGATGAACACCGTCGCGGCGAGCGCGATCGTTCTGGGCGGCAGCGACGAGCAGAAGGCAAAGTGGCTGCCCAGGCTGGCGAGCGGCGAGGCCATCGCCACCCTCGCCATCGACGAAGGGCCGAGCCACGATCCTGCGAAGATCGAGACCAGTGTGTCCGACGGCAAGCTGAGCGGCACCAAGGCCTTCGTCCATGAAGCGCATGGCGCGGACCTGTTCGTCGTTGCGGCCAAGGACGGGCTCTACCTGGTCGAGAAAGGCGACGGCGTCGCGCTCACCACCCGCAAGCTGACCGACCAGCGCAGCCATGCCGACGTCACCTTCGACGGCGCGGCGGCGGAGAGGCTCGCCAATGGCGGTGACAGCCTGCTCGATGACGTGCTCGACCGCGCGCGCGTGCTCACGGCGGCCGAAATGCTCGGCATGGCGCAGCAAGTGTTCGACGACACGCTCGACTATCTGAAGCAGCGCGTGCAGTTCAACCAGGTGCTGGCGAGCTTCCAGGCGCTGCAGCACCGCATGGCGGACCTCTTTGCCGACCTCGCGCAGATGCGTTCGGCGGTCGAGGCGGGCCTCCAGGCCGTCGACGGCGGCTTCGGCGTCGCGCGTGCGGCGACCATTGCCAAGGCGGAGGCCAACCGCGTGATGCACAAGATGGCGAACGAAGGCATCCAGCTCCACGGCGGCATCGGCATGACCGACGAATACGACGTCGGCTTCTACCTCAAGCGCGCCCGCGTGCTCGAAGCGAGCTTCGGTTCGTCGAGCTGGTTAAAGGACCGTTTTTCCAAGCTTTCTGGCTACTAGAAACCTGCATGTAGTAACCTGCATGGCATTTTTGCCACATGCTTGTCGACAATGTGAAATAATCCGTCAATTCATCTACCAAGTCTTGAAATTAAACGCGCTTATCGGCATCGTTTCTAACATCGACTAGTGCCTAGGATGGGGCACATTCTTAGAGGAGAGGCACATGAAAAGATTTCCATCACGCCACCATTGCGCCCTTGGTGCATTGGCAGCGGCACTTGCCTTCACACCGACAGCCGCCTTCGCCCAGGATGTTGGCGAACCCGATGCGGATCTGGTTGAAGGGGCCGATGTCGAAGACCAAAACGTAATCATTGTTACCGCGCAAGGGCGATCGCAGGTCTTGGCGGATGTTCCAGTCGCCGTGTCAGCTGTTTCCGGAGAAACCCTCCAGAATTCGGGCGCCAGCGACATACGTGAGCTGAACCAGGTTGCACCGTCCCTGCTGGTGTCTTCCACCGGCAACGAAGCTAACGGTTCCGCGCGTATTCGCGGTATCGGCACGGTCGGCGACAACCCTGGTCTGGAAAGTTCGGTCGCGGTTTTCGTCGATGGAGTCTATCGCTCTCGTTCGGGAAGCGCCCTGAGTGAGCTCGGCCCTATCGACAGGGTCGAGATACTTCGCGGTCCCCAAGGTACTTTGGGCGGGCGGAACTCGTCGGCAGGCCTGATCAATATCTATACCGCACCGCCCGAGTTCGATTTCAGCGCATACGGGGCCTTCACTTATGGCAACTATGATGCGATCCGCGTCGAAGGCGGCATAAACGCTCCGCTTGGCGACAGAGTAGCTGCGCGCGTTGACGGCGTGTATTTTGAGCGCGACGGCTTCTACAACGATATTACCAATCGTGGGACGATCAACAATCGCGATCGTTATCTGGTCCGCGGTCAGCTCCTGTTCGAACCTAACGACGACCTGTCCATTCGCCTTGTCGGGGATTATTCCAAAAAGGACGAAGCGTGCTGTGCCGCGACGTTCGTCCAGCCCGAGTTTGCTCCGCTTGCACGGATCAGCGCTGGATTTGATCCCTTTACGAGGCCATCGGATGGGGCCGCCCTGACGAGTACCGCAAATCCGATCGTTCCCGTGTTGCTTGCGCTTGGGCAGGATCCGCGTGCCCTCACCCAAGACACATTCAACCGCGACCTGTACCCTACGCCAGGCAGAAGCTATGAAGGCGAAACCGAAGACTACGGTATTTCGGCTGAGATCAATTGGGATTTCGGGAACGTCACGTTGACGTCTATCACGGGCTACCGTGAATATGCCAACAGCCAGGGATCTGACACCGATTACACTACTGTCGATATTCTCTACCGCGCTCCGACCGAGAATGCTCTTGCTCGAGACTTTGAAACATTCACTCAGGAACTGCGCCTTACCGGTGAGGCCTTCGATGGCAAACTGGATTGGTTGATCGGCGCGTATTACGCCAATGAAGAACTGCAGGTGCGTGATAATCTGCGGTTTGGCACCCAGTACGGCAATTTCGTAGCGTGCCGCATCGCGATCGCGATCAATCCGGCTTTGGTCAATCCGGGGGCTTCCAATTGCCTGGGTGCCAACGTGGCGGCATTGGACGGTACGCTGACCGGAAGCCCGGCATTCGGCGCTGCAACCCCGGCGATCCTCGCAGGTATCAACAACCTTGCAAGCATCAGCGATTTGGGAACGGTCAGCGAGGTCTACAATCAGACGAGTGAGAACTTCGCGTTCTTCACGCATAATATCTTTGCGATCACGGATACGCTCGATTTGACGCTGGGGCTTCGTTATACGAACGAAACCAAGGACTTCGACGCAACTTTTCGCAACGACAACACGGTTTGTCCGACAAACCGCAATCTGCTCGGAGGCTTTCTGGGTGTTCCGACTTTGGCACCTCTGGCCGGTGGTATCATCAGCCTTTCCTGCCAAGGCAATTCGACATCGGAGCTCGATGGAGTTTCTCTCGAAGACTCGCGCGAAGAAGAGGAGTTTACCGGCACGGCTATCCTGAGCTGGAAGCCAACTCCCGATCTGCTAGTCTACGGTTCGTATTCACGCGGCTACAAGGCGGGCGGTTTCAACCTCGACAGGTCTGCACTGTCAAATCCGCTTGCGTTCGATCCGGCCAATATCTCGGCAGCCGCGCTGCAGTTCGATGAAGAAACAGTCGATGCATATGAGATCGGCCTCAAATACTCGACACGCGAGTTCGGGGTTAGCATTGCAGGCTTCCGGCAAGAGTTCAGTAACTTCCAGTTGAACACGTTCAATGGGGCGTTCTACATCGTGCAGACGGTCAATAGTTGCGATAGCGATCTCGGCGGGGCCGACAGGGACGCAAGCGCGACAACCGGAGCATGCTCTTCCGATGAAGTTGCACCAGGTGTGATCGCTCAAGGTGTCGAGATCGAAACCTATCTACGGCCCGCTCGTGATTTGGATATTACCCTTGGCGTCACCTATTCTGATACGAGCTTTGAAGACAATCTTATCGGGGACGATACCGGGGTACCGCTCGACCCCGCACTACGCTTGCTGCCAGGCGACAACCTGTCGAATGCACCAGAGATCGTGGCAACATCGTCGCTTACGTGGACGCCGCCAATCGGCGACAGTGGGCTCGAAGGCCTGGTCTTCGTGAACGCTCGTATGGCTGGTGATTACAACACCGGTTCCGACCTGATCTTCGGCAAGGAACAGGACAGCTTCGTCGTAGTGAACGGGCGTGTGGGTCTAACCAATATTGCGGATCGCTTCGCGATCGAGGGATGGGTCAATAATTTGTTTGACGTTGGGTATACGCAGGTGGCCTTCAACACGCCTTTCGTGGCTCCGCAACAAACGTTCTCCGCTTTTCTTGCGGAACCGCGGACTTACGGCATCACCGTGCGCGGCAAGTTTTGAACTTACTCGCTAATTGCAAGAGGGTTCGGCGCTTCGCTGTGTCGAGCCCTCTTTTTCGAACTTTTATTTGCTCACGACTAGGTGGCGTCCGAACAAAAGTTCCGTGTGCTCAATATCGTCGATGATGTGATAGGGAGAGGCCGGCAGCGGTGTTCGCTGCATGAATCCCTCTTTGCAGGGACTGACGTGACCCCCAGCTTTCGCCCAGCTGGGATTAGGGCCTAGTAGCGGCATTGTTGCGCATGAGCGCGGCTGAAGCAATGGGCTGGGTAGCGGTGCCCGTAGGGCGTAGCGAGGCAGGCCATTGGTTATTCAGTCGGGCGGCGAACGCCGCCGAGCTTGCGTAGCCGAGGGCTGAGTGTGGTCGCTCCCGAATGTAATCTTCAACCCCAACCCGAGATCTCGACGTGGCATGCGCGAGGCTGAGGAACAGCGTTTCGTTGAGCAGCTCGTCGCGCATGCGGCCGTTTGAGTAGCCCCTAGTTTTCTAGACGCCTTCGGCTTTCAAAATCTGCTGCCGTTCGAACTCGACGGGTGACAGCATCCCGTTCCTGACATGTTTGCGCACCGGGTTGTAGAACATCTCGATGTAATCGAACACGTCCTGCCGGGCTTCCTCGCGAGTTTTGTAGGTACGGCGCCGGATGCGCTCACGCTTGAGCGAGGAGAAGAAGCTCTCGGCCACGGCATTATCGTGGCAGTTGCCCCGTCGGCTCATCGAGTGCTCAAGATTGTGAGCCCGGATGAAGGCGGCCCAGTCTATGCTGGTGAACTGCGAGCCTTGGTCCGAGTGGATCAGCACCCGTTGCTTCGGTTTACGCCGCCATACCGCCATGTGCAGTGCCTGCAGCACCACATCGGTGGTCTGGCGGCTTTGGATCGACCAACCCACCACACGGCGGGAGTACAGGTCGATCACCACTGCCAGATAGGCAAAGCCTGCCAGGGTGCGGATGTAGGTGATGTCTGTTACCCAGACCCGGTCCGGCGCAGCCACGTCGAACTGGCGATCCAGAGTGTTGTCGACCACCAGGGACGGCTTGCCACCATGGCTGCCCGGCCTGCGCTTGTAGCCGATCTGTGCCTTGATGCCCGCCAGCCTGGTCAACCGGGCAACGCGGTTCGCGCAGCAGGTCTCGCCGTGATCAAGCAGGTCATCGTGCAGCTTGCGGTAGCCATAGACCTTGCCGCTGTCGTTCCACGCTTGCCGCAGCAGCTCCGTCTGCCGGGCATCTTCCCGGGCCCGCTGGCTCAGCGGGCTCTTCTGCCAAGCATAGTAGCCACTCGGCTGCACAGCGAGGCACCGGCACATTGCCCGCACGCCGAAACGATCGCGATGCTCGGCAATGAACGCGTACCTCACTTTGCATCTCGGGCGAAGTACGCGGTGGCTTTTTTAGGATGTCGCGCTCCTCCGTCACCCGGGCCAACTCGCGCTTCAACTGGCGGATCTCGGCATCCTTGCTCGCATCGCTAGACACTTGCCTGCCCAGCTGTCGCTTCCACGCATACAGCGAGTGCTGGCTGACACCGAGCCGCTGCGAAACCTCGGCTACCGGATATCCACGCTCGGTGATCTGGGCCACCGCATCGCGCTTGAACTCATCACTGAAGTTGGGCTTCCCCATCGTCGCCTCCTGTCCTCAAAATTAGGATAGAAGGCGTCCAGAAATCTAGGGGCTACTCATCCACCGCGGATTCGGCAGAGCCAGGACCGGTGCTGGCGCTCTGGTTCGCATAGCCCGCTTGCGGCCGCGTCGCCACCTGACTGCTAGTCTCTCTTACTGATATAGGCGCTGGGTCTTCTTCCGGTTGATCATGATCCCCTCCCGACGCAGCAGGAAATGCAGGCGGCGGCAGCCGAACCAGCGACGCTGGTTGGCCAGTTCGCGCAGCTTTTCGCGAAGCTCAGCGTCAACGTCCCGCGTGGAACGGTACCGCACACCCTTGCGATCGGTATCGATGACCCGGCACGCCCGCCGCTCGCTCATCCCATGGCAGTCCCGGAGATGAGCCACAGCTTCGCGCTTCGCGCCCGGCGGCAGAATTTTTTGCCAGGAGATCCTTCAGCGCCGCTTTGTCCAGCATTGCATCGGCCAGCAGACGCTTCAACCTCGCGTTGTCGCTTTCGAGTTCCTTCAGCCGCCGAGCCTCCGAAACCTCGAGCCCGCCATACTTCGACTTCCAGTTGTAGATCGTCGCTTCCGCTATACCATATCGACGGGCCAAATAGGCGGTCTTCGCTCCAGCTTCGGCCTCCTTAAGCAAGCCAATGATCTGCTTTTCGGTGAACCTCAGTCACTTCGTCTCGTCCGTCCTTCCAACAGGGCCGGTCTCTCGTCCAGATCGGAGGAAAATCAGGGGGCCACATCACACTCGGCCACAGCCTCACAGCTTCACTCAATGCAGGCGTTTCGTCCAACGTTTGCATTGCCTTACGATGGCACCCCTCATTTCGCGCGGACTACTGCGAAGCTTCAGATCGTTGTTTCAAACGCCAGCGAAATGGCAAGCCCTCGTAAGACATAGCCTGCCTTGACCGTATATTTCAGCTTGGAGGCGCTATCGAGATTAATGAGACGTCCATCATTCCTTGCTGCAATAGCTGAGTCGAGATGCGGCTCCTCCGCCCTCACCCGAGAGGCGATAATAGGGACGGAACTATTTTCACCTATCATAAATTTAGTGTCGCGCCCGGGGAGCTACCCTTCCGACTTCGGTCGGCGGCCACACAACTTTTCACGATCGCCACCACCTCGTCTAGGCACCCAAGTATCTCTCGGGGTACTGCACGGCAAAGTCCGACTGGGATTGCGCGAAATCATCTGCCAGGTCTGCCCCAAATGGGCGCGAAGATTAGCAACTGGTCCTTGTCCCGCGACTGCGGGCATATGTTCGTCAAAATCCCACCACAATTCTCGGTCGCTGATTTCGTGCGCCAGGCCAAGGGGCGCTCCTCGCGCAAAATCCAGCAGGAGTTCGAAAACATGCGCAAGCGCTACTCGGAACAGCGCTTTTGACAACGCGATTACCTCTCGACCACCTCCGGCAACTTCACCCAATGACATCTTCAAGCGCTATTTTGACCGGCGTACCCACAAAAATGGCTTCAGCCCCTCCGCTTGAAGCTACGGGCGTCAGCCGGTCAGTCATTCAGAGCGGACTACTGAGCGTGACCACGGTTGCCGGCCATTTCGATCCCCCAGCAACGACTGCTGAATCGCTGTCATCCCGAGGTAAGGAACATAATTTGAAATGCTTTATTATAATCAGTAAGATCTTCCCTGGGTTCGGATCGCGAAAGAACGTTTAGGCCAATTATCTGACCAAGAGCCATAGTAGCAATTCGACGTGCATCGACTTCGCTTTTTCCAAGTTCGATGTAGGCATCTGCAATTAACCGAATCCGTTCTTGATCGACACGTTGGGTTGTTTTTGATGCCGCTTCAGAAACCCGGGCCCATTCTTGCAGGGCCCGCTCAACCGGTCCACCAGGGACATCGTACCTTTGATTAAATGCTAAACTGAAAAAATATCTTAGACGATCAATAGGATCGCTGAAACTGCGATTGGCGGCACGACCAATTATCCTTGTTGCAGTTTCGTACCAATATGAGAGGGCATCATTCAAAAGTGCGTCTCTTCCTTTAAAATGCCAATAAAAACTACCCTTTGTAACATTTAAATCTTTAGCAAGGGATTCTATTTGAATATTAGCGACACCCACCTCGCCAATGGTTTTGAGGGTGTGTTTTAGCCATGCGTCCTTCGATAGTTGCTTAGAATCGCCACTCTTACCCTTATCGTTAAGCATATATGTCCCAATATCTAATCTCGTGCCCAGCCAAGGTTGCATGATATCCGCTGGTTCGATAGGTAAGATTACACCCAAAACGCGTTTTCGTGCAGGAGATAAACTTTAAAGCAACGCGTCGACTCACCCCACTTTGCGACGACTGCGACGAAGTCCGGTGCATTTCTAGTATTGCGCAGAATGAGCTAAGATTGCGTGAACAAGTGAATTGTTGAGGTCCGCCCGATTTGGGGCCCAGATCCCCTGTATGGTTGAGATGAGAGTAACCACTCGGCGAAGAGGGGGCACTTGCGCAATTTTTCCCATATGGTCCTTTCTGAGGCTCGAAGTTGCCGTTCTGCCTTTGTGTACCCAGTCTGTTTCAATATCCGACGGCTTTTGATCAGCTCACGAGGTCGCCTTGCCAGAGCTATGGGCAACATGGGGGCTGGCAACGGTTGGCCACTGATAGCCCGGTTGGTTTATTGGGTCCACGTGAGATAAATCAAGACGAAACGAGCTCGTTGGCGGCATACTATCGAATCGCAGGAGACTTGAAACGACTCCTGGAATCACCAACGCAATTTTTTGGAGGGATCACGCCCCGCCTTTTGTGATCATCTTTCATGAAGGTAGCTGACGAGACCCCCGGCTGTCCCCCAGTTGGGATTAGAGCCATTCGGTTGCTTATACTCCTACCGAACCTTGGACCACGCGGGCCTGGAGTTTTCCACCTGGCTCAGGTCCGGTGGGTTGGTCGCACCGGCTGAGTTTGGCAGCAAGATCGGAGGGATATTCCAGATCGCGCTGTGCGGTCGCTCTTCGTCGTAGTGTCTACGTTACGCCTCCAGCTTTTCGCAAGCACCTTGCACAGCCTTCGCTGGTTTCCGGCCTCGTCGTGGTTGAGGATGCGGTCGCCCCCGCTCAGGAGCCCAGGCTCGAACGGCTTATCGATGCGGCACCGCTCTCGCCCAGCAACAGGAAGCGGTGCGCGTTCAAGCATTCACCCGTTGCTTGCTGTTGAACGCTTCGATGAACACGTTATCTGCGGGCTTACCAGGGCGAAAGAAGTCCAAGGTAACACCGCGCTGGTAAGCCCTCCGATCCATGTCTCGCGAGATGAACTCGCTGCCATTGTCCACCCGTATCGTCTTTGGATAGTCGATCTTCTGGCAAGCCTTTTCAGGCGTTGCGACCACATCTTCCCCCGGTAGCTGAACCGCGGATCGATCACAGGTGACAGACGCGAAAACGTGTCGACTACCGTCAGGATGCGCAGTTTGCGACCAGTCGCAAGCTGGTTTTGAACAAAGAACATCGCCCACACATCGTTCGGCCGGATCGCCATCGATCGATCCTCCCGCAGCTTGGCCTTCACCCGACGCTTGGACCTCTCGTTCCTGAGCTGAAGACTTAACTCCTTGTAAAGGCGATAGGCCTTCTTCATGTTCACGCCCCAACCGTGGTGGCGAAGAATGTAGTACACGCGCCGATAGCCGTAGCGGACATGCGTCTCGCAGGTCTCCCTGATACGCTCCTTCAAAAAATGACGGATCGTTGCGGCGGAACCAGTAGTGATAGGTCGAAGGATCGAAGTGCAGTATGGCACATGCTCTGCGGATCGTCACCTGCAAGTCCTGCCGAACCTCGTCGTTGATCTCGCGCTCTCGATCCGGCCTCAGAGCTTACGCTTGATGACATCCTGATGCATCGCACGATAGAGCGTCAGGTCTGAGACGATCTGCTTCAGCTGCCGATTCTCGTCCTTGACCTCGCGCAGCCTCCGCACCTCCGACGGCAAAAGTCCGGCGTACTTCTTCTTCCAATTGAAGTACGTCGTCCGGCTTATTCCGCCTTGCGGCAGATCTCCGCCACCGGCGTCCCTTCCTCACCCTGCTTGATGACGAACGCCTTCTGCGCGTCCGTCAACTCCGATGCCTTCATGCCATAACTCCTCGGCCAGCCAAGGATATCTACGGCAGAAAAGTCTAACCGCGAATGGTCCAGGATTCAGGTGGCAGAGTAGCCCGTGCCTGGATCGAGCCGCTGCCTTGGGCGAGGACTACAATCGGGAGAGAACGCAACTGTTCTGGTGTACGCAAATCCGGCGGCGTTCGGCGCAGAACTGATAACGCAACAGCTATTCCCGCAACGCCCAACTGGCTCCGCTAAGGCGCCCAACACTTCAACCGAACACATGCGCAACGAAGCGGTTTGACTTTGATTTTTTCCCGAGCAAATTTTGGGAGCTACGTTAATCAGCATCCGGTGTATCAAATGCCGAGACAACCGTTGCGCGGCCAACCGCGTTATCGGACGGATTCAAACGAGCCAGGTTGAGTGCAGGTCAACGGGCCGACCGGCCCCGGGTATCCGGGGATCAGCCATTTCATGCTCGCCACCGGAATATGTCGCTTCGACCATTTCTTGGTTGAGGCTTTCGTTCACCTTCGCCCCATTCAACACCTTTGCGTTCAATTATAATTATCCCTAATACTTTGATATCAGTCATCGATTGGGAGAAAACGATGTAGCCATTCACAATAGTCGTCGTGAGTTTTCACTTTTTCTCACCTCTCAGAACCGATATGAGATTCTTCAGCGGCGTCTCAGAGTCAACCAGCGCCTCGACCGCGACTTCTGCCCTTGCCTCCACTAGCTTAAGGCCTTGGACGTAGTCTTTCATCGCATTTACACAGTCGAGTGCGATGACCTTACCCCGTTTTAGGTAGATCACCGAAAAGCTTCGTTTGAACGGATCACCGCGTAGAACGGTCTTGTCATGGCCTGCAGATAGGCCAGCCGTCTGTAGCCTCAAGTCGTATTGATTGGACCAAAACCAAGGGGTCGCTAAATAAGGAACTTGGCTTCCGCACAGGTTTTTCGCAACTGTATTTGCCATCCCACCGGCGTTTTGCACACTCTCAATCCGGATCATCTTACCATCGGCAAAACTGTTGGCTTGAAGGGCGACATCGCCGATGGCGTGGACATGCGGCAGACTTGTACGGCAATACTCGTCGACGGCCACGCCATTAGGCGTATCGGCGCCAGCTGCGGAAAGTTGCTCGACGACGGGAACAATGCCTATGCCGACGATGACCATGTCGCAGTGGATAACTTCACCATTATCCAACTTCACGCCGGTGGCTTTGGTACCATCCCCTTGAATGCAGTCGACCACTGTATTGAGTCGAACCTGCACACCGTGCACTCTGTGCTGTGCCTCGAAGAACCGGGAAATCGCTTCGCACGCGACGCGGGCCAATACGCGTTCCATTGCTTCGAGTAACACGACAGTGCAGCCAAGTTTGCGTAGCACGGCTGCCGCTTCTAGTCCGATATAGCCGCCGCCGATCACCACGACCCGCCTCGCTCCGTTACCGAGTTGGCCCGTGATTGCGTCAACATCCCCCTTGTCGCGCACGGAGTGGATGCCTTGGAGGTCAGCGCCTTCGCAAGTTAGCTTGCGTGGTGAGCCGCCCGCGGCCCACACCAACTCTCCATAACCAAACGTTCGGCCATCCTGCAACGCAACGGTGCGAGCATCGGCATCAACCGCGACGACTTCACTACCAAGCATCAGGCGCACCTGCTTGTCTTTCCAAAAGCTGACGGGGCGAATCAGGATGCGTTCGAACTCTTTCTCACGCGCGAGATATTCCTTAGATAGAGGTGGTCGTTCGTAGGGTGGTTCTTTGTCTCGCCCCAACATGGCTATGGTGCCTTCAAAGCCATTCTGGCGGAGCGCCAGCGCAGTCTGGGCGCCACCGTGCCCAGTACCAACAATCAGCACGTCGAAACGATCAATCAACGCCGGTCCTCCTCAATGATTGGGACGCTCGATCCCGTCTGATGCTCAAATTTCGGCATCTGGCAAAACAGCCGAGAAGTCTCGGTGCAATTGCCGGAGCTGTGGGGCTCGTCGTTTCGGTCATAGTTCATGGATGGGGCGCTTTCTGGTATTACCAGCCCCGCCTGGTCCGGACATGTAGCGCCCCTACAGCAATCACGGCAATGCGTGAGTAGACCGCCTACTCCAATGACGTGACCCCAATCGAGGTGATGCTGGAGAGTACAGCTTGACTTTAATTCAGCGTTCCCTCCAGCCGTCAGGTTAGAATCTTAATTCTACACTTGCACCTATTTCGCGTGGGCGCTCATAAATGATGTATGCCCCGAGCGGACCCGGTGAGATCTGTTGAGCCACCGCTTCATTCGTAAGGTTCTTGGAGTAAACCCGGAATGTCAGATCATCATCTGGGCTAATCCAGCCGATCTCGGCTGAAAGCAGTTCATATGAATCCTGACCGAAAATGTTGAGGTAGTCGTAATAAACCTCACTCGAATGAAACAGGTTGCCGCCGATAAATGCTTCACCCTGAAACGCATCGAAAGTGTAGCGACCACCCAGCGTCAAAGTGAATTCTGGCGTACGGACAAGTTGATTTCCTGATGCGTCAGCCGAGGCAACCATGTTTCCCCCACCGGGCTGAGGAATGAACACCTGCGCACTTTCAAATTCATCGTAGGTGGCATGCGTGTAAGCCAGGGCAGCTCTCAGATTGAGGCCTCGCGTGGGCTCTGCTGAAAGTTCAAGCTCACCGCCGTAGATTTCCGCGCTTGCAGCATTCTGAAGAACGAAGGAATTGTCCGCCGCCCGCGCGGTAACTTGCAGATTGTCATAGGTATAATAGAAGGTCGCAAGGTTTGCGCGTAGCCATGGGAATGGATCGGATTTGATGCCGAATTCCAGTGCTTCGATGGTTTCGGGTTCGACAGCAACGCTGGAAGCGCTGAACGTGTTAAACGTGCCGCTCTTAAAGCCTGTCCCATAGGTCGCATAAAGGTTCAGGTCAGGTGAAGCTTCATACTGGACAGCCACCCGATAGGTAAACTTATCGAAATCTTCTTCTGCATCGGAGAAGAGCTGATTCCCGTTAATCCGTTGAGAAAACTTTCGTGTTTCAGTGGTGAACCGCCCGCCCAGAGTTACCGAAAGCCTTGGTGCCAACTCATAGGTTCCTTCGGCGAATGCCGCTATCGAAGAGTTCTTGACTTCAGGTTCAATCGTGATCGGCGTAACAGGGGTCGCCGTATCCTGGCGATTTATTAATATGAGCGGCTGCTCGCCCTCAAGCTGGTAGTAATAAACGCCGGCAGTCCAACTTAACGGACTGGCATTGTCCGAAATCAGACGAAGTTCCTGCGTGAATGTGTCGGGCTTTACCCGCATGTTCGTTTCACCAAGGAGGATGTTGGTGGCATCGGAATCTGCGATCTGATGGACGCGCGTCTTCATATAAGAACTAGTCGATTCAAGCATAACTCCGCCCAGATCAATCTGCCCCTTCAGCGCAAGATCGAGACGGGTGAATTCCGACAAGCCCGGTGTTCCAAAGGCGAAGTTCGAGATTTCCCAAGGCTCGTCAGAGATGATCGCTCCGGCGAATTGTGCGCCACGGGTGTTGCCTTCAAAAGGCTGGGCGGTCGCCGCAGTTTCTTCGTGCGTATCGACGTAGGCAACCGTCAGAACGAACTCAGCATCGTCGCTAGGTTGAAACAACAGCTTGGATCTGATGGAAGCAATTTCGGTATCGCCGACTGTGCCGCCGCTGACCAAGTCAGTCGCGTATCCATCTTGATTTCGGTACAGTACCGCCAGATCGGCAGCGATCGAGTCTGTCAACCCGCCGGTTGCATAGGCGCGGATGTCGAAATTGTTCGAGTCTTCGCGCAGTCGGCCCCAGCTTCCCCTTACCCAGGCCCGTGGCGCGAACTGCGGATCCGGCGTCACGACGTTAACCAAACCGCCGGTCGCATTACGACCGAATACCGTACCTTGCGGTCCGCGCAATACCTCTACCCGCGAAACTTCGACGAGATCAATCTGTGTCGAATAAGGATCGCCTTGGTACACCCCATCGACATACACGGCGACGTTCGATTCATCACCCACTGAGGTGCCGCTGGATCCTACGCCACGGATACTGGGCTGCATCACGTTCTGATTGCGCCCGCCATTGAATCCGGGCACAAGCTGGTTGAGTGAACGGACCTGCTCGACGCCGGATGTCGTCAGCGCTTCGGTAGAAACTGCCGTCACCGCGACTGGCACTTCCTGCAGGCTTTCCTCACGGCGAGTGGCGGTAACGATAATCGTCCCATTGCCTTCCTCAGCCTGTGCCTCGGTCGCTCCTGCGAACTCGCCCGCTTGATCCTCAGATGCACCCTGCGCAAAAGCTGCGGCCGGGCAGAGCAAAACCGGCAGCGCAGCCACCGTTGTTAAAAAGTATACTTTCATAAAACCTCCCCAATTTGGCATAATAAAATTAGCAATCTATTCCTGTATTACTTTGCAGTAATTTTATTGCCTTGCTTCCTCAAAAAATCTCTAGCCAGTTTCTCGAGCCTCTTTTTGTCCGGCTTGCGTGCGGGCGTCTTTGGAAGCTCGTCAAGCAAGACGATTGCTCGCGGAATCTTGTAGTTGGTCAGGTGCTCGGCGCAGTGATTTAGGAGTGTCTTTTCAGTAATCCCGGCCCCCTGGTCGATTGCTACAAAAGCAAAGGGCACTTCACCCTTGCGATCGTCAGGCACTGAGATTACAGCCACATCCGTGACCTCCGGAACTTGGGAAATTACTTCCTCGATCTCGCTGGGATAGACATTAAATCCCGCAACAATGAGCATGTCTTTCTTGCGGTCGACGACTGTCAGAAAACCATCCGAAGTCAAACATCCGATGTCCCCGGTGGGGAGCCATCCGTCATCTGCACATGGTGGAAGGCCCATGTATTGCTCAATGACACGTTCTCCGCGGATCAAAATTTCACCGTTCTCATTCGGATCCAGCCGCTTGCCACTTCCATCGAGCGCAGCAATGGCCACCTCGATACCGGGCAATGGGAGGCCAGCAGTGCCGTACTTGTGCGAGCCGTCGAGTGGTTGCGCCGTCAGTGGGCCGCCTTCTGTCATGCCAAATGCCTCGAGTATCGGAAGGCCGGTCTTGGCCTCCCAACGCAGAAGGGTTTGCCGAGAGAATACCGAACCGCCGCCAGGGCACAGCCACAGCGCAGATAAGTCGGCATCAGGGGCTGCAAGGAGTCCCTGATAGATAGCCGCCGGACCACCGCTGAAGACGCTGACCCTGTGCTTTTCCATCAGACCTGCCGTGACGTCTGGCTGGAAGCGCGGAACGATTACGAGGGGAGCGCGCCCATAAACAGGATTGAAGCACCCCATGTGCAGGCCCCAGACATGGCTGACGGGGGCAACATTAAGCCAGACTTCTTCGTATAGGCGAGTAGGCCAAGCGGTTTGCATTGCCTTGATGCAGCTCATTTCCGAGCTTTGAGAGCGCCGGACACCCTTCGGTGCGCCCGTCGATCCACCCGTAAACATGATTATACAGGGGCTTTCGCCCGTTATTTCGAGTCCCGGCCGCTCTGGCGGCGTTTCCAGCAACTGCTCGATCGCAATGCCGCCCTCGCCCACGATCGCTAGTGGTTTACCAATGCTGCCGGCGGTGGCACCGGCGACCGTGGCGTTCTGTCCACCCGCCAGAACGAGATCGGGCTCCGCAATCCCGAACAACACTCCAAGTTCGCGCGGCGTATATTCGGCATTGACCATCGAAATCTCGGCACCAGCGCTCAATGCAGCGAAAATGGCGACGTTTGCCTCGATAGAATTCGGGATGGAAATCGCGACACGGCCTGATGGCGGGACAATCTCGCCAATGCGCGCAGCGAGACCTGCAACCGCAGAACCGTACTGCTCGTATGAGAGTTTTCGATCTCCCTCAATCAGTGCCAGCTTTTCAGGACAAGCTTCTACCGCGTCCCAGAACATGGTCACGACATCACTATATTCTTCGCGCAGGAAAGCTCGATCGCCTTCACTGAGACGACGAAGTATCTCGGTTCTGGTTTTCGACATCTGCATAAATACCATTTCGCCGGAAACTGTGTTAAGGATTTTGCGGCCAAGAAATACGGCTAGCGAGGATTTCAATTGCGACGGAGAAATGCGCGTATTTGGTCCAGAAACTGATGCTCACGCTCTAGCTGGACCCAGTGGCCGCATTGACCATAGACATGCATCTCGGAGCGCTTGAGGTGTTCGTGCATTCGCACTGCAACATGCAATGGAATCATCTTGTCTTCGCGGCCGTGCAGAATCAGCGTTGGCGCATCGATAGCTTTCAACTGCTCCAGCGGAATGCCCTTGACGATTCGTGGACCTTTCGATGCTTGATCAGCGCCAGGCTGCAGCTTGCGGATTGTCTCTTTCCCGCTGGCGATTTCCGCCACACGCAGGCGCGCGGCCACTGCCTCGTCGGTAACTATTGACGGATCGTATGGGAATGCCTTCATCATAGCGCGCATGGCGTCCATGCTGGGCTCGAAGGATCGGCTGTCCGCCAATCCCTGCGTCTGCTCAAACTCACCAGCCGGTGTGCCCATAAGAATAAGCGAGCGCACCTTGTCGGAATGAAAAGCCATCATTCCCAGCGCGAGGGCACCACCGAAGCTGTTGCCGACCAGCGTTACGCGGTCGAGGCCAAGGGCTTCTATAAAGCCCGCCAGATGCCGCGTCCACAGTTTGATGCCCGGCTTCTCTCCTTCAGGCAGTTGGCTAAAGCCGAAGCCCACGATGTCGGGGGCCAGAACCCTGTGCGTTTCCCCAAGTTTTGGCAGGATTCCTCGCCAGTTTTGCCAGGCGGTCACGCCCGGACCCGAACCGTGAAGGAGGATGACGGGGTCACCTTCTCCACAATCGTGATAATTTGTCTGGATACCGTCGACGTCTATCGACAACCCGATATCGGGAAGCTCCGTATTACCGGGCATACCTCTCTCCAAAGCAGCATTTCGCCAAATTCTTCTTCCTTGTCTGTTGCGAGGGACCTTGGAAGATGTCAATACGCTGGAGTATGGATGGTTGATCTGAAATAGACAAAAAACCAGAGGGTGAGAATTGATGGGAAAACTTTCGGGCCAAACAGCGTTAATCACTGGCGCGGCTTCAGGTATCGGCAAGGCAGTGGCGATACGTCTCGTCGAGGAAGGAGCGAATGTAGTTGCGTTGGATCGCAATGCCGACGCTCTCGCGGATTTGTCGGATCACTTGGGGGATCGGTGCTCTGTCCTCGCGGGAGATTGCACAGAGGCTGCGATCTGCGAAGCGGGCGTCGAACTTGCGCAGGAAAAATTCGGAAAACTGGACACCACGATAGCGAACGCCGGCGTTTACGACTGGTACAAGCGTATAGATCGCATGAAAATGGAAGACGTGGAGGCAGCGTTCGAGGAATTGTTCCGAATTAATGTGCTGTCGACTTTGCTCTTGGCGCGAGCTTCCGCAGATGCGTTGCGGAAATCCACGGGCTCTCTGATAGTGACCTGCTCCAATGCTAGTTTCAGAGCTGGCGGCGGTGGCACATTGTACACTGCCAGCAAGTTCGCACTGCGGGGCATAGTTTATCAACTTGCTTATGAATGGGCGCCGCAAATCCGCGTTAACGGCGTTGCTCCTGGCGGGACTGTCACGGGCCTTTCGGGATTGGACACACTGGAGAGCGCATCGCGTCGTCTCGATTCCGAACAGCGCACAGTTGAAATGGTGGCGAAGGCATCGCCACTGGCAAGGGCGGCAGAGGCGGAAGATCATGCCGGATGCTATGTGCTTCTCGCGTCACCTAGAGATGGAGTAAACCTAAATGGAACGATCCTGGTCAGCGATGGCGGATTGATCTCGCGAATGGGTTAGGCCGAGCACTTCAAGTCTTGTTACTTCGCTTCTCGCGAACCTCGTCCCCTGGCATTCGCAAAACATCGGAAACTGCCTCTGCCGCTTCAACGATGCGCGGAAAAAGCGTCAGCAAATCCTGTTCCGCTTTCTCGGGATCAACGTCGTTGCAGACCTCGGTGACTGACACCGCCGCCAACAGGCCGGTCCTGCCCCGTATCGGCACCGAGAGGCAGCGCAGCTCTGGATACATCTCCCCTCGATCTATCGCCCATCCCTGTCGGCGTACGCCGTTGATTTCTTGTCTCAGGTCATCGACATCGAATATTGTGTTGTCCGTAAGAGGAACGAAATCGCCCAAGGCAAGATAGTCTTCAAGCCTGTCCCGTTCCAGTTGAGCAAGCAGGGCCTTGCCAATCGCTGTGCAGTAAGCCTCGAGCTCGATCTCCTCCCGAGAAGGAGACCGTCGGCACCCGGATTCGGCCTTGACCAAATAGCGTACAAGATTGTCACGAAAGACGCCCAGATGCACCGTACGCCTGCAAGTCTTGGCGAGGTCTGCCATAATGGGCCGGGTTGCAGTGGTAATAATCGAATCGATATCCGCACGTACCGCTATTTCCACGCTGGCGATGCCGAGAGCGTATAATCCTCGACGTTGCCGGATTACAAATTTGCGCTCGACCAACGGCCTCAAGAGCCGGTGAGCTGTAGAAACGGGAATGCCGGTATGTTCGCAGATTTCCCTTACCGTCTTGGGCGCCGACGAAAGGCAACCGATCAGGTCGAGTATTCGCTCGACAACCGATGTGCTGGATGCATCGTTCATCTTGTCGCTCCTCTCACAGAGTGAGGCTCTAGGCCTCAATTGCCGCCGGTCAAGCTTGGCAGGGTGCCAAACGATAGCGCACAGACACAAACATAGATTGAAGACGCCGTTTTCGAACCGTGCCGGATTCGCTGACTGCTCAGATTGGACGGGCGGTGAATTGCTCGATGGTGGCCAGGAGACGAGATCGGCAAAAGATACAAGGGCGTTTCGATGCGCACGTTTGGGAGAATTTAAGGCAATGCCACTCGAAAGTTCAATAATATCTTCCCTGGGTGATGAACTCTACGGCGCACTGATCAAGGGCCGAACGGTTTCCAATCTGCGGGATCGCCATCCGGAGATAGATATTGTCGACGCCTATCGCGTCCAGGAACGAATGGTCGCGCGCCGTCTGGAAGCTGGCGAAAAGATCATCGGCAAAAAGATCGGCGTTACTTCCAAAGTGGTGCAGGAAATGATCGGGGTGTTCGAGCCTGATTTCGGACAATTGACCGATCGAATGCTGGTTCCCGATTGCGCTACGGTAGATCACAAATCACTCATCCAACCCAAGGCAGAAGGCGAAATTGCGTTCATCCTGCAACATGATCTCAACGGGCCTGGCGTGACCGCCGCCGATGTACTGGAGGCGACCGAATATGTCACTGCCTGTTTCGAGATCGTCGATAGCCGCATTCAAGACTGGGATATCAGAATTCAGGATACAGTCGCGGATAACGCCTCGTGCGGAATATTCGCGATAGGGACCGAGCGGGTCGATCCCCGTGAGATCGATCTGGCAAAAGTGGCCATGACAATCGAGTGTAATGGAGTCGAGGTTGCGAGCGGGATCGGCGCCGCTGTTCAGGGTTCCCCTCTTAACTCTGTCGCCTGGCTGGCCAATACGCTTGGCGAGCTTGGAATGCCGTTCAGGGCGGGCGAAATAATCCTTTCCGGAGCACTTGGTCCGATGATCGACATATCCAGCGGTGACACGCTGCAACTTAACCTCAGCGACGGGCTTGGGTCCTGTCGCATGATTTTTTCTTAGCCAATCGCGTGCTTCGGCAAGGATAGCAGCGAGGTGACAGACCTCGGCGCACTCTAGTGACAAAGTAAGGATGCTCGGATGGACAAAATTAAATGCGCAATAATCGGGCCGGGGAATATCGGCACCGATCTGCTTTACAAACTGCTTCGTTCCGAAGTTCTCGAACCCGTTTGGATGGTGGGTATTGAGGCCGGATCCGAAGGTCTGGCCCGCGCGAAGGAACTGGGCCTCAAGACCACTGCTGAAGGGGTTGACGGGCTGGTGCCTCACGCGATCGAGGATGGAGTGAGCATCGCGTTTGATGCGACTTCGGCCTATGTCCACGCCGAAAACAGCCGCAAGCTGAACGAGCTGGGCATTCTTATGATCGACCTGACGCCCGCCGCCCTTGGCCCGCTTTGCGTTCCCCCGGTGAATCTCAAGGATCTGGCAGGCCGTAAGGCAATGAACGTCAACATGGTCACATGCGCGGGTCAGGCCACGATTCCGATGGTCGCCGCCATCAGCAATGTTCAAAGCGTGGATTACGCCGAGATAATCGCAACGGTCGCGTCGAAGTCGATCGGAGTGGGTACTCGGAAGAATATCGACGAGTTCACGCGCACCACTTCTGCGGCAGTCGCGAAAGTGGGAGGTGCAGCGCAAGGCAAGGCTATCGTGGTCGTCAATCCGGCCGAGCCTCCGCTGATGATGCGTGACACCGTCTATTGCGAAACAGTCGACGAGCCGGATCAGGAAGCGATCACCGCATCCGTGCACGAGATGATTTCTGCTGTGCAACAATATGTCCCCGGCTACCAATTGAAGAACGGGCCAATTTTCGAGGGGCGCAAAGTCTCGATCTTTCTGGAAGTGCAGGGACTTGGCGATTTTCTCCCCAAATATGCAGGAAATCTGGACATCATGACTGCCGCTGCAGCGCGCACGGCCGAAATGTTTGCACAAGACATCCTTGATGGCCGACTTGAACTCTCACCATTGAAGGAGAACGCATGATGACACTCGAAGAACAGGTTAGGGGTAAAAAGCTCAAGCTGCATGATATGTGTCTGCGCGACGGCATGCATTCCATGCGGCATCAGATCACGCTGGATCAGATGGTCGATATCGCTTCCGGGCTTGATGACGCAGGGGTGCCGTTGATCCAGGTCACTCACGGTGACGGGTTGGGAGGATCATCCCTGAATTACGGTCGCGGACTCCATTCGGATAGCGAATATATCTCGGCAGTGGCCAAGGTAGTGAAAAAGGCGACTATCTCGGTACTCCATGTTCCGGGCATTGGCACTCTGGATGAGTTGCGGATGGCCGCCGATTGCGGGGCAGGATGTGTTCATGTCGCCTCGCATTGCACCGAAGCCGACGTTACCGAACAGCACATTGGCCTGGGACGGGAACTTGGGCTTGATACAGTCGGCTTTCTCATGATGGCGCATATGACGCCGCCCGAGCACCTGGTTGAGCAGGCGCTGTTGATGGAAGGGTATGGAGCAACAACAATCTACTGTGTTGATTCGGCAGGTTACATGCTGCCTGATGAAGTTACCGATCGCATCACCATCCTTCGCACAGCTTTGCAGGACGAAACCGAGATCGGATTTCACGCTCATCACAATCTCGGGATGGGAGTCGCCAATTCGCTGGCTGCTGTAGCCGCGGGCGCGGACCGCATCGACGGTTCGGCTGCCGGATTGGGTGCTGGCGCTGGCAATACACCCCTCGAACTGATGGCTGCCGTCGGAGAGCGATTGGGCATCGAAACCGGGGTGGATCTGTTTAAGCTGATGGACGTAGCAGAGGATCGGGTTTTGCCGATCATGCCTCAGCCGCCCCGTGCGGACAGGGATTCCATAACGCTCGGTTTTGCAGGGGTCTACTCAACCTTCCTGTATCAGGCCAAAGAAGCCGAACGTAAGTACGGCTTGTCTGCACGTGATATCTTGATGGAATTGGCTCGCAAGAAAATGATCGGGGGTCAGGAGGACATGATCGAAGACACCGCGCTCTCGATGGCCAAGGAACGCGATCTGGTTTGACGGCGATTCAAGCACTTCAAAACAGAACGAAGTTACGAAAGGCGTTGCTGTCGCTCCTTGTCGGGAGGCCAAATTGGACGAGAAGTCCTCGGACCCACGCGACAGGGAGCGGACAACCTCATCACCGCAGGCTTTGCTAAGAACTCTGCCTGGGGTCGTATCCTGCCGACCATTTGGCAAAGGCTCCGACCCGCCAAAATCGCGAACTCCCTGATTATCGGCGCTATATCGACTGTCACCTCATTGAAACCAAGTCTCGTTTTCTCTCCCGAAAGGGCAGACCGGCCATAGCGAAGCAATCCACACTATCTTGCGCTGCCGATCCTGACATTGCGGAATTGTCAAGGCCGTGGGGTGTTCCGATCAGCTGCGGTGCCAGAAACGACACCTGCTTCTCTACATCGTTCCGAGCCACTTTTCCCGCACGGTGGCAGCCGCCAAGAGGCCGTCAGCAACAGCGGCAAGAGTACTTTCGGGCAACCTACGCCGCCAGGCCTATGCAACAGATTCGGCCCAGTTGCGGGCAAGCAGAAGGGCCTTCACACAATCAAAGGAACGTATTGATGTTCTTTGCTTGCAAGACAGTTTCCTGCAAGATGACCTTCCTGCGCGCCAGTTGGAGCAGACCTTCTGAGTTCCGCCTGATTGTATCGACGCGTCTGGCTTTTAGTTCCATTTCATCGTCTTCAGTCCGATGACGATGGTTGAGGATCACAGAATGGACCGTCCACTCGTTAGAATCTTCAGTAGGTAAGACCTCGATATTGCCGATCAGGTGAAAATGCCTGGTGGGTGGATCTTCGGCCCATGCCGACGGCTGCTTGGCGCGTGCCACGCGGATCTTGAGATATTCGAGGCCGTCGTCGAAATAGGCCATTCGTTCGGAACTGAACTTCGCCTCATCCTTTCGATAGCGGGCCTGCACTCCTGGTACCCAATAATGGATATCGTCCGTCAGCAATTCTAGCCATTCATCATATTGCTCGTTATCGAGCAAACGGGCTTCTCGATACAGAAACTGCTGTATCTCCAAAAGTAACTCGGCTGACACAGAGCAGTGATCGCGCCGGGTGGTTTGTTCGAGAGTCTTCACATTTACCTCTGAATATTTCTAACGGACAGGAACGTCGGCCCAGGTTTCTGCACCCATCAGATCTGCCCAGCGCTGGTAGAAGGCCCGTTGGTTCGCTTCATTGATCTGGCTTTGATAAACATTGCCGCGCAGTTCCTCGTGTTCGATTTTCGAATCGAGGCCCATCCCGAAGTGAAGCTGTTGCTGCCGGGTCACCACGCCTACATTGACCGCCGTGCAATTCTCGAAGTTCTCGCCGTCATCCATTTCGAACACACCCGCCGGAGAAAAGGTTAACATTACCCCGCGGCGATATTCTTCCTTGAGTTCTTCCGGGGCATTTGCGTTCAGGAACACCCAGGTGTGAAGTTCCGTGCTCCTTGGACCCTTGGGGTTCCATGTCCGAAAAGTGTTGTGACCTGCCAGGAAGGAAAGATTGGGAAAGACGTTAGCGGAGCTTAGAGCGCCTACCATCCTGCTGCGAACCTTCCCCAGACGTTCGGCAAATTTCGCCTCCTGCTCACGCAGATAGTCGATAATCGGCGGTGAATTGAGCGTTGCCGCGTTCCCAATGAAATCCAGTCCAAACTCCCAGCCGTGGCCGTTCGCATTGGCATGATAAGAACGGTCAGGTCGCATGGTCGGCTGTTTTCCGAACATTGCGATCAAGGCTGAGCTATGCGTCCAGGGAGCGTGATACGAGTCGCCCACGAAGTTCTCTGCCGGGAATTTCCAATTGCATTTGAGCCGAGATTTGATGTTGCCATCGATAAACTCGATACCACCTTCGTCATTGTCGAGGATCACATCTAGATACCAGCGAAATTCGCCTAGATATTCCTCAAGCGACGGGGCCTCCGGGTCGAAGCAGGCGAAATGCATCCCCTTATAGCTTTCGACACGCGCCTTGTGCAGGCCAAGCTTGGACTTATCGAGGTTCGATTTTCCACTATAGGACTGCGGGCGACTGACATTCTTCAAGCTACCGTCGAGACCGTAGGACCAGCCATGAAAATTGCATGTGAACCGCCGGGAGTTGCCCGCCTCTGCAAAGCACACGCGATTACCTCGATGCGTACAGGAGTTGAGAAAGGTGTGGATCTTGCCGTCTTCGCCACGCGACACGATGACCGCATCTTCACCGATTGTCGTCGTTAGAAAATCGCCAACATTGGGCAATTGCGTGTCATGCGCGACAAAAATCCAGCATCGCGCAAAAATCCGTTCAAGCTCCAGGTTGTAGATAGATTCGTCCCAGAAGATCCGGCGGTCAATATTTCCCGCTTCGGCGTCGACGAGTTCCTCGATGCCCGCAGCCAATTTTGCATTACTATCCGGCTTCAAGAGCGATTCAGTCATGTCATTCTCCAGCTATTCGAACCCGACCCGTTCAGGCGGGCAGTATCTCCGCAAAGCCGAGGCCGGTAACGCCGCCATCCCAGGCTTCGTAAGCGAGCACTTCGCCTCGGCCCGCCGGCAGAGCACCCATCACTGCAAGAAAATGACGAATCTCCATTCCACCGTTGCCGCCTTCGCGCATTATTTCCTCGTCTGTCATTGAAAGGAGAGGGGTCGCATCGCCGGAAACGATGCAGTCGAGGACCTTCCGATCAAACTCGGAATTGATGCGCCCCATTTCTCCGGTGCCCACCCAGTGGCTGATCCCTCCGCTGCCGATCAACACTACGGATTCGTCTACGGGCATTTTCGCAATGGCATCGCCAATCATTCGTCCGAAATCATATGCCCTTTGGAGACGAACATACGGCGCTACGCCACTCGCCATATAAACGGGAACCGTCTTGACCGACCCGTCGGCCGGAAGGGCAAGCTGGGCGGGCACCCCGATTGCATGATCCACCCCCAAGTCGCGCGCCACAGACACGTCGAAGCCGCTTTGATGGGCATGGCCGACCAAATACTCTGCGAAACCCGGATCGCTGGCGATCGGTGAATCTCCAACACCGGGCAACCGGTCAATGGGACCATGAAGCTCGCCTGTCGGGATAAGAAACTGTGGCAGACAGCGAGGGCCGAAGAGAATATAATGGTCCGCGCCGAAGATGATCGCCTTCGTCGCGCCGGACTTGCTTACTTTGTCGCGAATTTCCGAATAAGCGCCAATCAGGTGGTCGCGCTCTTTCTTCTTTGGGTTCACAAACAACAATGGATCATGCGGCATGATGAAGCCGCCGACTATTTCGGCCATCTTGAAACTCTCCTAAAGATAGACGGGTAAGCGCTTCGCTGCCGCCGGCCTCTCACTTCATTCGCTTACCGTCTCGAGCTGTGACGTCAGCGTCGGAACGCGGGACAGATAATCCGGCATCGATTGCGGTCCGTTTACGCTTGTCCAGAAGCCCATCAGAAGCATCGGGTTAATGCCGTACTCGAAGAGTCCCTCGGCATTCATGGACAAGACCATGTCGCGTTCTAGCTCGCTGAGGGCGTACTTCTCTGCGAAAGCTGTGGCATCCTCGCGAAACGCTGCGCGGGAATTCCGTTTGGTACTCACGTCGTAAAACAGTTGCTCGACGGCTCCAAAACTCATCTGTCACGTCCCTTCCGGCACCTCAGATATCGTTCAATCGGATCTTCGGGTCGAAAAGTCAATACGCAAGAGTATGGTTTTGCCTTCGAGGTCGCTGAGCCGGCCCAATCAGACCGTTTGCTGCTACATGGCAATCACGACTTTACCTACCGTTCCGCGAGAGCGCAGCGACTCCATTGCTGAAACGAGTTCATCCATTTGATACACATCCCGAATTAGGGGGCGAATTTCGCCTCTGGCACATTGATTAACCAGCTTCTGCTGTATGGTGCGAATCGCTTCCGGCGAGCGGTCGAAGCTCCAGTATACACCGTGCACACTGGCGGACTTAACCAGCATGTAGTTCGCCTTGAGCGCCTGAACCGTCCCACCGGCAAAGCCGCATACTAACAGCCTGCCCTCCCATGCCAGAAGACGCAGACTCTGTTCCGAAGTTTCGCCGCCGACCGGATCCATGACGATATCGACCCCATCTGGTGCCAGAGCTCTTACTCGCTCGGACCAGTCAGATTGACGATAATCGATCACATGATCAGCCCCATTCTCTTTAGCGATTCGCCGCTTGTCTTCGTCGCCTGCCGTGGCAACGATGCGAGCTCCCGCTGCTTTTGCAAGCTGAGTGGCAGCGATGCCCAATCCGCCTGCCGCCGCATGGATTAGGACCGTATCTCCCTTCTTGAGATTACCCTTTTCGAAAAGGGCGACATGGGCAGTGGTGTAGGAAACCGGAAGCGCGGCGGCCACCGAGGCTGGTAAGTCTCCTATCGCCATCAGACGGTCAGAAGCGACGCCACAATATTGTGCAAAGGCACCACTGCGGACCTGACATGCGACCTTGTCACCGGGAGAGAATCGAGAACCCGGGATTGCCTCGACGACCGTTCCCGCCAACTCGTTGCCTGGCACAAACGGCGGTTTTATCCGATCCTGATATTTTCCTGCAATCGCGATTTCGTCCGCAAAATTCAGACCTGCAGCGTCAATCTTGACCAGAGTGTCCGCCCGATTCTCTTGCCCTTCCCCCAGCTTCGGCATGGCAGTTTGTCCTAAGACCATCTCCTCCGGATTGCCATATTTCCTGACGATCCAAGCCTTCATGGTTTCCAACTCAAACTCCCGTGTCCGCAAATTACCATTCGCATAGGTATGGAGATTGCGGCAAGACTGCAATTGGGGCATAAAAGCAATGGCTCGCATGAATTTCCGAGCCTTTTCCCCTCTGGCCTAAAAACCGGCCGCACTGAGTGGTCCGCACCGATTGTTTCTACAAGTCTGCTTCTGGCACCAATACGGTCCGCTGGTGGAACGTGGCGGAACGGGATGGCAGCCGTGGCGGTGTCACGCCTTCCCTGGAACAAGGCCGATAGTGAAACGAGCTGTGAGACCCGGCGGTGCTGTATCAAGGTCAAGCAGTAGTCATTCGCTTATACAGGTATCATTCGCCGGATCTGTCCGATGCGCCATCGTCGAAGCGAGAGACTGAGATGATTACCTTGCACCTCCCAGAAGGAGCAGATTGTATAGCGTGAGTTCTGACGCCGCGCGCTGCAACCGGGGGATTCCTTTGCATGCTCTTTCGGAAGCTGCGCCTGATCCATTTTGAGGCTGGCATTCCCCTTGCGCTAGCGATATTGGCTCGGCTCGCCGACACCGATCCCGCGGCACAGATCCGCGATCGTTCCGCCCTGCACCCGAACAATCTCCACTACTCGCAGCTTAGCGATGTTTTCTTTCAGATGGTGCTTCCTCACCATTCCGTCACTCTCTTAACCAATTCAAAAATAGAAATCGGGCCAATTAGAAGAGTGCAGATCAGCTAACATGCCGGTAGTCGCAGTAGATCAGCGTCACTTTAATTTCGTGGATGTTCTGGTTCATCTCGGTCCTTGGAGCTTGTTTGCTCGGCTTCTCTTAGGTCTAATGATGCTGCTGCTAGACCTATCTGGCCCAACGCTCGCTGTTTCATTGCGATAACAGGACAGAGACTGAAAGGCGATTCCTGAGTTCCGACCGGAATATTTTCGAACGAACATCCTGCAAGACAGCAATAAACCCTAATAAGCCAGGCGCATAGCTAGGTGACACGGTTTGCGACGGGGCTACAAAACGATGGTAGCCGGTCCCCTCTTGCCGAGACGATCGATCGTCTCGGCGTTATTCATCCTATAACCTCGCTTGCCGGGCCGTAGCCTGCATCCTCCGGGATGGTCAGGATATTCTTGCCATCTCGCTGCAAGACCCACGGCAGGACAGGCACGATCGTGCGCGCCTGCGCGCGATCTACGCAGTCCGTAGCACTGTTCGCCTTGGACAACAGTTCCAGGTTCAGTCGGGTCGGGAAAATGACCGTGCGCTCGCCCGATTGCCCCATCTCCAGAGCACGATTTGGTGACAGCCATTCGGCATCTACCGTCTCATAGCCATCGCACGCGGCAATTTGGCGTTCCGGGGCTCGAGCGACGTAGAACCAGGTGTCGAACCGCTTCTTCATGAAGACCGGGGTAATCCACCGGGCAAAATCGGTGAGGCTATCGAGCCGCAAGATCACATCGGACTCCCGGACGACATCGAGGAACGATCTTTCCCCCTGTTCGACTGCCCGGCGGCTGTCCGGGTCACAGGCCCCTTCGAAAGGGCTGCCATCGCGGTTGACCGCCAGCAAAATGCCAGCCTCCTCGTAAGCTTCGCGGATCGCAGCGATCTTTAAAATTCTCTGGGTCGTATCGACCTGATCCCGCCCGTCGCAGTAAGCGGCCCATTCCTCCAGAGAATCATCGGAGTGGGGTTTCCCGCCGGGGAAGACCAGTGCGCCAGATGCGAAGTCTATCTGATGATGTCGCTTCACCATGAGAACCTGAAACTCCGGTTCATCCCGCACCAACAGCATGGTGGCGGCAGGCACCGCCTCGGCTGGTTTCTGTTCGGTCATTTCCACTCTTCTCCCTTGATGTAGCCAATATCGGTGCCGGGCGGCCGTGATCTAAGCGTTCAACGCGTATGGTCTTATCAGTTCCATCTAGGAATGAGTGCTATTCCCGCGAAAGCCAGAACAATGCCTGCCAGTAACAACGATTGGTCGGCCAGCAATGCGGCAGAGACGATCAATGCGGCGACCACCGGACCCTTGACGGGGGTGCTGCGGTCCTCTTCCCGCGTCAGATGGTTCAGGCTGGCTGGGTCGATGGACACCTGAATCGTACCTGATCGAGCGACCGAGGCAACGTTCTCGATTAGCTCGGGCAGCGATGCCGAGAAATCAAGCAGCCCACTGCGGACCTTGGCCAAATGATCCCGCGCGGCTCCGATCGAAAATCGCTCGGCAAACAATTGCATCACGATCGGCTTCGTTTCTTCGGCGATATTGTAGTCCGGCGCCAAAGAGCGAACGAAGCCTTCTGCGGTCAGCAGGGTGCGCAGCAAAATAGCGAGGTCGGGCGGCAATACGAGGCGATACTCGCGCAACAATCCGAAAACCCGATCGAAGATTGCCGAGAATTCAATCCCCGCAAGAGCTGTGCCGCGAAATTCCTCGATCAGCTCATCCAGATCCATCGCCAATTGCGCGCGGTCCACGAGTGGATTGCCTGCCCAGTCAAGCAGCAGATCGGCCACCTTGTCTATCTGATCGTTCGCGATAGCAAAAATCAGGCGGACGATTTCCTGACGCCGCGCGCCGCTGAGAAAGCCGACCGAGCCGAAATCGATGAAGCCTACCTGGTTCCCTTCCATCCAGAAGACGTTGCCGGGATGCGGGTCGCCATGAAACTCTCCGTTGAGAAGGATCATCCGTAGCACCGCATCGGCATAGCGCTTCGCGAACCGGGCATTATCTCCCTGACCAGTTGCCGGGGGCCGCGACGCAGGCTTTCCGACCAGGGCTTCCTGCACATTGATCGTCATGCCTGTAAGTTGCCAGTGGATCGCGGGGGTCTTCACCCCAAGCATCTCCAGATAACCGCCAATCCGTTCACAAGCGCGTGCTTCTGCCGCCAGGTCCATCTCCCGCGCTAAATTCTTGGCGAATGTCTGGAGGAACTGCACGGGTCGATAGCGGGCAATGTCGCTTGACCGACGCTCGGCGAGGCCCGCGAGCCGTGTCAACAGCCTCATGTCCGCCTCGATCCTGGGCGCCATGCCGGGTCGGCGGACTTTCACGATAGTCTCGCTTCCGTCCAGCAGGGTTGCGACATAAGTCTGCGCGATAGAGGCTGAGGCGATCGGGTTTCTCTCGAAAGCGGCGAATTCACATTCCCAGTCGCTGCCCCAAGCCGATACAATCACCGGTTCGATCTTATCGAACGGCAGCGGTTCCACCTGGTCGTGGAGAGTGCCGAACGCGGAAATCCAGGGTTGTGTAAACAGATCGCTTCTGGTCGCCAGGAGCTGGCCAAGCTTTATTCCGACAGGGCCGACATCGCGCAACAGCGCCACCACCGATGCAGGACGCAAGTCCTCGGTATCTGGCTCCTTCTCCGAAACCGGCATAACGCCAAATAAGCTTCCGAGATTTTTCAGACCGTGCCGGGCGAAAATCTGACCGAGTTCTGCTAGCCGCGTCAGTTCACCGACACTGTTTTCCAGATCATGCTTCATCGGCTTTCTTCGCAAGTGTCAGCCTGCTTCTGATTCTCCGCAACTTTTCGAAGCATCGTACGCAGGAGGTCGATTTCAGGCGCAGACATTTCCTTCCAGAGAATTTCGTGGAGTCGATCAGCCGCTTCGCGCAGTTCTGGCCAGATGGTTCTTACTTGCTCGGTGAGGTGGAGGTTCCAAACTCTTCGATCGTGCGCCGCCCGCTCTCGCTCGATCAAACCTTTTTCAACCAAAACTGCGACAGCCTGTCCTATCGTCGCCGATTCAAGCTCAAGCAGGCGAGAAATCTCGGTCTGTGTTAGCGTAGGTTCCCTCAACAAGGACGCGATGATCCGCCATTGTGTTTGATTGAGGTCGAGCCCCACGATCAGAGCGTCGAACGTCCGCCGAGCGGTCCTGTTCACCTCTTCTAGCAAATATAGAATGTCATCCTTTTCGTTGGGGGCGTAATCACGTATCTCATCTTTCGACATATGCTTATCCATCGCGCTATCTTGGAAGGCTCGCGCAAGCCTGGCGTGTTCAAGCTCAGCGTCGACCATATTCGCTAGCAGTGCCGCCATGCAAACACTCGCTGATTTCACGCTACAGCAGAAATTGAATCCGAGGGTCGCTCGAGCTGATAAGGTACCGAACGGCGCTGGGTAAGTGCGAGGGCTCCGGCCACCTCGCCTGCCACGACTGCCGGGATCTTATGATCGCATGCGCTCGGCGTCCCTCATCTGAGCATAAGTCCCCCCTGAAGGGCAACGTGGGGTGCGAATGCGGGGCGCGGGCTCGATTTCGAGTGATTATGGCTCGCTGCCCAGATTGTCATGCATCTTGGCCAGCGATCCGCGTAAGCGTTCCAGTTCCCCAAAACGGATCCCCCCGAGCAAGCGAGCATGCACCGCATCAGCTTCTACTCGCATCTTGGGAAGTAGCTCGATCGCGGCAGGGCGTAAATGAACCCGCCAAACGCGCCTGTCGTTCTTCGCGCTGCGTCTTTCTACCAGCTCAAGTTCTTCCAGGCGATCAATAGTCCGGCCGATGCTAGCGCGCTCTAGTTCCAGTTCCCGAGCCAGCTCTGTCTGGGTCATGCCTGGGCTCCGAAAGAGATAAGCCAATGCACGCCATTGCGTCCGCGTGAGCCCGAATTGTTCAACCGAAGAATCGACGGTCCTGCGCAAACGCCGGGTCACTTCCTCCATAAGAAAGAACAGCCGATCGGTATCGGTGAGGAAACTTGCCCCCTTTGTATCCGGGTCATAGTCCGTCGTGGCCGCCATCCTGGGCAACCTACCATAACCGATCAGGAAATAAAGCCGTTTACTGTAAACCGATTTACAATATAGAGGTTGCGGTATGCAGTCGCAAACTTTCCATATCGGGGGAGATGGTGGCATCTCCATAGCAGCCGAAGCGACCGGAAATGCCGATGCTTTACCGGTCTTGCTCGCGCATGGGGGCGGCCAGACCCGTCACGCATGGAAACGTGTCACAGCCGATCTCGCCAATGCGGGATTCCGTGCGATCGCAATTGATATGCGCGGTCACGGCGACAGCGAATGGTCTGCCGAGGGCGCTTACGAAACGCGCGACTTCGCTTCAGATCTCGTTGCGATTGCTTCAAAAATAGACCGCAAGCCAGCGCTCGTCGGGGCCTCCCTTGGCGGGCTGGCCGGACTGATCGCCGAAGGACACCTTGCGCCGGGCCGCTTCGCGTCGCTCACTCTCGTCGACATCGCGCCGCGTATGGAAACGGGGGGCGTTATGCGCGTAGTCGGCTTTATGGAGGAGCACGTGGAGACCGGTTTCTCTTCACCCGACGAAGCGGCAGAGGTCATCGCGCGTTACATGCCACATCGCCGCAAGCGCGGAGCCGGCAAGGGTTTACGGCGCTATCTGCGAGAGAAGGAAGACGGCCGCTACTACTGGCATTGGGATCCGGCCTTTATCCGCAACATTACGCTAGCCAAGCGAAGCGATCCGGCTCATCAGGAACGCCAATTTGATGCGCTGAACGATGCAGCCAGCAGGCTTTCGCTGCCATTGCATATTATTCGCGGCGGATCGAGCGATCTGGTCTCCGAAGACGCGGTCGCGCAATTGCTCGAACTTGCTCCACACGCTGAATACACCGACATCGCAGAGGCAACACATATGGTGGTTGGCGATGCCAACGATGCCTTTTCGGCAGTGATACTCGATTTTCTCAAGCGTAATCACAGTGCGCAGGGAGCCGTTACATGACCGATAATCCGACAAGGATCGATCCTAAGCGCCTCGAAGAGATCCTGCAGATTGCCCCGTTTCACCGGTGGCTTGGCCTCACTTTACGGTCATGTTCGAGCGAGCAGCTTGAACTGGAGATGCCTTGGCGCGACGAGATCGTGTCAAACCCGGCAATCGGTTCAGCGCATGGCGGCGTGCTCGCCTCTCTGATCGATTTAACCGGGCTCTACACCTTATTGTCGCAAGGTACAGGGGCCAAGGCGACCGCCGATCTGAGGGTCGACTACCACCGCCCGGCAACCTCGGGACCACTCGTAGCATCGGGCAAAATAATCAAGATCGGTAAAACTATCTCGGTCGCTGAAACACGTGTATACGGTCCTACTGGCAACCTTTTGGCTAGCGGCCGCGGTGCCTACGTATGCTAGCAGCGTTATCCTAATGGAACTAACTGCAGGGCGAAAATTAGCAGGTCTGTTCCTCGAAGACCTGCAAAATAGTCCCACGACTTTCAGAGCGATTTGCGTCACGATAGCCGCCTTCCAATGAGTGACGTGACCCCCTGATTTTCCCCCAGCTGGGATTAGAGCCGAGCCGCGTTGTTGCGTATGAGCGAGGTTGAAGCAATGGGCTGCGCAGCGGAGCCCGTAGGGCGTGGCGAAGCAGGCCATTGCTTATCTAGTTCGGCGGCGAACGCCGCCGGTGTCGCGTAGCCAAGGGATGAGGGCGGTCTCTCTCGGTTGTAGTCTTCCACCCATACGGCGATCTCGACGCGGGCATGGGCCAGGCTGATGAACAGGGTCTCGTTCAGCAGTTCGTCGCGCATGCGGCCGTTGAAGCTCTCCACGTAGCCGTTCTGCATCGGTCTGCCCGGAGCGATGTAATGCCACTCCACGCCAATCTCCTCGCACCATGCCAGCACGGCATTGCTGGTGAGCTCCGTGCCGTTGTCGCTGACGATCATGCCGGGCTTCCCACGCCGTTCGATCAGCGCGGTCAGCTCGCGAACGACGCGGCGACCAGAGATCGACGTGTCCGGCACCGCTGCCAGGCACTCCCTGGTCACGTCAACGACCACGTTGAGCACGCGGAACCGTCTTCCTGACGCCATCTGATCGTGCACGAAGTCGAGGCTCCAGCGCTGGTTCGGCAGGGCAAGCACCGGAGCAGGCGCTCTGGTCCCGACAGCCCGCCGACGACTGCGCCGTCGGCTGACAGCCAGCCCTTCCTCCTGATAGAGCCGCTGGGTCTTCTTGCGATTGATCATCACGCCCTCCCGGCGTAGCAGGATATGCAGGCGGCGATAACCGAACCGCCGACGCTGGTTGGCCAGCTCGCGCAGCTTCTCACGGAGCTGGGCATCATCGTCCTGCGTGGAACGGTAACGCACGCTCTTGCGATCGGCATCTATGACTCGGCACGCCCGCCGTTCGCTCATCCCGTGACAGGTCTGGAGATGAGCCACAGCTTCCCGCTTCGCGGCGGGCGTCAGAACCCTTTTGCCAGGAGATCCTTCAGCGCTGCCTGGTCGAGCATCGAATCGGCCAGCAACCGCTTGAGCTTCGCGTTCTCGCTCTCGAGCGCTCGCAGGCGTCGAGCCTCGGACACCTCCAGCCCGCCGATAATCTGGTCTTCTGAAAACCTCGTTCTCTTCATCTCGTCCGTCCTTCCATCAGGGCCGGACGCTAATCGAGAATGGAGGAAAATCAGGGGTCACGTCAGCGCTCCGCGCCGCGCTTTAACTCGTCATTAGTATTTGACCGTCCCATCCTCGCCTTCTGTCCTCAAAACTAGGGAAGAAAGCGTCCACAAATCTAGGGCTATTGGTCACGTAGGATGAGTCGGTCGCCGAGTTCCTTCACGATCCGACATCGTTTTTGACCTTTCCAAGGCTCGTAATAAGGGTATGCCGAATATCTTTCTTCGAGATTTTGCCGGTGGCAGTGTGCGGCAACTTATCAACGACAACCAGGTGGTCAGGTACGTGCCATTTGGAAGTCTTGCCTTCGTATTGGGCCCTCATGTCATCGTAGCTGAAAGTCGCGCCAGGCTTCAGGACCACCACCAGGGCCGGGCGTTCGTCCCAGCGGCTATCCGGCACAGCGACGATGGCAGCCTCTTTGATCGCGGGATGATCTTGAGCGATGTTTTCGAGCTCGATGGATGATATCCACTCACCCCCAGACTTTATCAAATCCTTGTTGCGATCCACAATCTGTATGAAGCTATCTTTGTCAATGGTCACGACATCGCCGGTATCGAACCAGCCTGGGTGCTGCTCGTGAGTATCTGCGTCCTCGGCGTTGAAATATTGCGCGGCTACCCACGGACCGCGAACGAGCAAGGAGCCGATGCTTTTGCCATCGTGTGTTACCTCATGTCCGTCTTTGTCGGCAACGCGAAATTCCATCCCGAACTGTGGACGCCCTTGCTTGCATTGCAACGCCAAACGATCCGCCTCCGGTAAGGCGAGTTGATGGGGCTTTAGCGCTGCGGAAAGGCCCAAAGGGCTGGTCTCTGTCATTCCCCAGGCTTGGCGCACCTCAACGCCTTTGGACTGGAAACGTTTGATCATGTTGGCTGGTACAGCCGATCCGCCGATTACCACACGCTTTAGAGAGCCAAAACGTCTCCTTCAGCTCACAAAACGTGCCCATCATGCCTGTCGAGGGATCGATCATGATCGAGGGCATTCTTGTCGATCATGCAGCGGCAGAGAAAATGCTAAAATGTACGCGGCAGCATCGCCCGTTAGAAGCTGGGGGGCTGGTACTAGGGCTGCGCAAGGGTCTTTACCTTCATGTGACTGAGATCACCCGACCATTGCCATGGGATCGACAAAGTTCGACGCGCTTCCAGCGCTCACCTAAGGGACACAGAATAGCTGCACTAAGGCGGTGGCGTAAATCCGGCGGAAAGATGGACTGGATTGGCGAATGGCACAGCCATCCCGAATTTTCTCTTTCGCCTTCATCCATCGATATACGCAATTGGTATGACATCGTTAGACAGCGCAAAGCAGAGATGATTTTCCCTATCTGCGACGGTCGAGAAACCGCCTTCTACCTTCAGTGTTGGGGTGATCGGGGCAAGGTCTTGCTCCGGCAAGTCGAGAAAGATGCGCTTGGCACTTTTTACCGCACCCCGGCTGCTATCAAGCGTCAGCTGCGCGAAACAGGGAACGAGGCTTATGGGCCAACCGTCGAGTTGCCTTAACCTAACAGGCGAGCGCAACCACACTTTGCCCTGCTTCTGCGAACATCCGATTCGTGCACGAGCATTGGTAGGGCAACCCGCGAGCCGCAATTGAAACCAAACGATCACAACAACCCGAGATCCTGAGCCTAACAGTAGTAACTCCCGCACAAACGGAAGTGCGCAACGACGAAAGATGAATCTCTTTCCTAAGGTTTAGAGCTGGCAACAAAATCTGGGATGAAACGGCAGCATTCCGTGTCGGGCTTGCCAATAGAAGCCAGTCCGCTACCGGCCCTATTCTGTTGAAAAGCTCTGCTTGCAGTAAGGCTAAGTCGCTGATTCAGTGTGCCCCCCGTTAGCGCCTATGGCACAGATTTGAGGTTGTGAAGTAAGGAGGATTTGGGCTTCGTCGTAGTGACGAAGGAACGAAGATGAAGCCAAGATCCTCCAATGCAAAATCGACTGCCGAGCTGGTGATCAAGGATATCCGCCGCAAGACCCGCCGACACTTTTCGGTCGAGGACAAAATCCGCATCGTGCTCGATGGCCTGCGCGGCGATGACTCCATTGCCGAGCTATGTCGCCGCGAAGAGATTGCGCAGAGCCTGTATTAAACCTAGTCTAAGGGGTTCATGGAGGCTAGCAAGCGCAGGCTCGCTGGCGATACGGCACGTACCGCGACCACAGAAGAGGTGAAGGATCTGCGCCGTGAGGCCCGCGATCTGAAGGAGTGCGTGGCCGATCTCACTTTGGAGAGCCGGCTGCTCAAAAAAAGCATCATCGCGGATGGGGACGACGACGCATGAGGTATCCCGCATCAGAGAAGCTGGAGATCATCAGGATCGTGGAGCAGTCGCATCTCCCGGCCAAACGCACGCTGGACCAGCTTAGCGTGGCACGGCGGACCTTCTACCGCTGGTAGGATCGCTTCCTCGAAGGCGGGCCGGAGGCGCTGGCAGACAGGCCATCCACGCCAAGCCGGGTGTGGAACCGTATTGTGCCCGAGCTGCAGGACCAGATCGTCGAGATGGTGCTCGAGCAGACCGAGCTGTCACCGCGTGAGTTGGCCGTCCGCTTCACCGACGAGAAGCGTTACTTCGTGTCCGAAGCTACGGTTTACCGGCTCTTGAAGGCCCATGACCTGATCAGCAGCCCGGCCTACACGGTTATCAAAGCGGCAGAGGCGTTCCATACAAGGACCACACGTCCAAATGAGATGTGGCAGACCGATTTTACCTACTTCAAGATCATCGGTTGGGGTTGGGTCTACCTATCCACCGTGCTCGACGATTACTCGCGCTACATCATTGCCTGGAAGCTCTGCACCACTATGTGTGCCGAGGATGTGACTGACACGCTCGACATGGCGCTGGTCGCTTCAGGCTGCGATCATGCCAATGTGCTACACAGGCCGCGCCTGCTCAGCGACAATGGCCCGAGCTACATCGCCGGAGAACTGGCGGAATACATCGAGGCGAACCAGATGAGCCATGTGCGCGGCGCACCACCGGTAACAGCGTGGGCTGTAGACTGGAGTTCGTTCGACCTGAGGCCGGTCGGATTACGACTTCTTACCAGTCGTCGAAACTTTGAATTTTGCTCAGATTGGAAACCTCATTCAAGTGCGTTTCCAAGTGATGGCGTTCCTCATCCCAAACCGCAAACAGATATTCTGCGCCAGGATTCTCAATGTTGTTTAATTCGAAATCGTACACATCGAGAAACAATTGCTCGTAGTACTTAGAGAGACGATTCTCCATGCTGGTGAATGTCACGTATAGCTGGGCATTCTTCGACCATTTTTTTCTGACGTGGCTATCAACGCGAAGCTCAGCAAACCCTTTCCCGACATACACGCATAACATCGTGTAATTGCCATGGTCGTCGCAGGCGTCATAGTCTACCCACAGGTGATAGAGGCCTGTCTGACCACGGAGGAATTTAAGATAGAGCTTGTACGTTATGTTCCCAATACGGAGTTCGTCGTCGACCGGCAGTTCCGCACAAAATGCGCTCTCGTTCACCAACTCATGGGCAGAAATTGGCTGGCTTAGTTCTAAGAGCGCTATTTGATCGAACGCATCGTACTCTTGATTTTGACACGGGAAATCTTGTTCGATGCACTTTGTCATGATCGGCTCGACCTACTCAATATTGTATGTTCCTTAATAGGCGCCGGTGGCTTCCGAAAGCAGCTCGGTTCTTGCAGCGACGAGCGCTCCCAATACTCGAGGGTATCGGGCCGACTGCTTCGATCCGGCGACCGCGCAAAGGATGCCTTTGACTGCCCCTGTCGATGGCACGTCCGCCTCCAACCAGTCAGCTCCAGACCAATAAGCGGTCACTTCAGGCGGTCCGAAATCCAGGCTTCGACTTCTCTTTCCGACCATGCCACGGAATAGCCTCCGAGCTGTACGGGTTTGGGAAACTTGCCCTCGCTCATCCAACGGTAGATCGTCGAACGGCCAAGCCCGACGCGGTGCTGCACTTCGGGCAAGCGAATAAGCCGCGTCACCCGGCGAGACTCCGTCGCTCCTTTGTCGATCTCTTCACCCACGATGGCCTCTTTCGGCACCGGCGAAGACATCGCCAAGCAGCGCGTCCTTACGTTCGAGCTCATCGATGTGATCGGAAAGCAGGCGGGCGACACGGTGTGCCGTGCCCTTGGCCCAACGCGGCTTCACCTCATGAACCTGGTTGCCTAGGACTCGTTCGAGCGCTGAAGGCAGTTCGCCAGAAAAGTCCTCGAAGAACTGCGCGAGGTCCGATTGCAGCCAGGCAATCGCGTGATCGCCGCTGCTGACGAGGAACAGCAGCAGGTGGGCATGAGGAGCGACGCCGCACGCGGCGAGAACGCGCAAGGCTTCGCCGAGGCTAGCCGAGCGTTCACCGGCAAGGACGCGGCGCAGGGCATCCTTATGGATCTGCGCGTCGCGCGCGATGTCGCAGCGTGCACGGCCGCTGGCTTCGACGGCTGCCAAAAGCAGCCGGGCAAGGTCGGCGCGAACCTGTTGTTCGGCAAAGAGCGCCATGTTGGTCATCGACGAATCCTTATCTCTGGAGGTGATCGAACCACCGGCTAACCGCGAAGGAAGCCTGTAGGAAAACGAAAAGAACAATTAGAGAACATAGAGGAACCACCGAATCGGCTTCCTTCGTTGATTCGCGCGAATTCCGGTCGTGTTCGCGCATATGGCGGCACGCTCCTCGCCAAACTCGGCACAGTTGGCGCTGATCCGCGATCAACCTGCGCGAATCCCAGCCTGCGCACCTCCAGATGTCGCTTTTTGCTTGGGCAGCAGCCCCAAAATCCAGTTCCCGATTTCCTACAGGCATATGTTCTACTTATGTTCTATATCGATTCGAATCAATGGAGCACCACTCGAGATGACCCGCCTCAATCGTCGGACCGCGATAGCGGTCGCCTGTTTGGGAATGATCGCGACCTCCTCTCAGCAAGTCCGCGCCCAGGATTTCACCTTGTTCGAACACGCGGTCGTTCCGCCGAAGACGGACCAGCAGCCGGCAAGGCAATATCTTCCTGCAATCTACCAGGCCGAGCCAGCAAACATATCCTATCGGGAAAGCCTGTATATGGCGGCGATAGCCGAGGCTGAGCGCCGTTACGGGCTTCCGACCAACCTGCTTCGTGCTCTTATCTGGGCTGAATCCCGCTTTAATCCGATGGCTGTGAGTCCAGCCGGTGCTGCCGGGCTGGCGCAGCTTATGCCGGCCACGGCGCGCGAACTGGGCGTCCGGAACCGTCATGACCCTCTTGCATCGATCGACGGTGGCGCCCGGTATCTTCGCGATATGTTGGACCGGTTCGACGCGGTCCACCTGGCCTTGGCTGGTTACAATGCGGGCCCAGGTGCCGTCTCCCGATCACGCGGCATTCCCAGCAACGGTGAAACACCGCAATATGTCCGGTCCGTGTTGGGACGTTGGCAAGCAATTGGTACGTACAATTGACGAAACTGCCTGATTTCCGGCTATTGTCTGAAATCATGTGCCGGAATGAAAACGGACAACGCTAGTGAATGAGACCCCCGGTGAGCCGTTCGATTTTCGCAAGTCGTTGAAGGCACAGAAGCGCCGGAAGCTGAGAAAGGAGATCGCGTTGGGATTGGGAGCATTCGCGATCGTATTTGCTGGAGGGATGCTGGCACTCACCTGGCCAGTCCATGATGCCAGCATTGCTAACGACGATCAGCAGCCTCAAACTTTATTCCAGCAAGCGAGCTTCCCACAATTCGACATTTGCGGATCCGTCCGGCGCACATGCGTCGTGGATGGAGATACCTTCTGGCTTGATGGCGTAAAGATCCGCATTGCTGACATCGATACACCAGAGATCAGCGAGCCTCGTTGCGATTATGAATACCAACTCGGCATGCGCGCGACGCATCGCCTTGTCGAATTGCTCAATGGCGGACCCTTTGAACTGAGGACCATCGGAAGCAGAGATGAGGATCAGTACGGTCGTAAACTGCGGGTCGTAACGCGCGGCGGCCGCTCGCTTGGCGATCAGTTGGTCAGCGAAGGGCTGGCGCGGACCTGGACCGGGCGACGTGAACCATGGTGCTGAACCGCGATCAAGAATTGTGGGCCGTTGCACTTTGGGTCGAAAAGAACCATGGCGAAGAGGGAGCCGCGTTTATCGCAAAGCAGATCCAGCGACTTTCCAACGAAGGGGACGAGGCAGGCATAGCAACGTGGAAGACTGTTGCTGAACGGTTCGATCAGCTTAGCTGCCAAAGCTCTGCGAACTGAGGCTCAGCACGATGCGGAAGTGGCTTAAAGTCTGGGGCATCAGAATTGAGTTCGCCTTGCTCGCGTCAGTGTCCCTGATAGGGCTCGTCCTGAGCCTTCAATCCTGCACTGGCTGAGAAGAAATTCGTTCTTCCGATCAACCATTCGCAAACTTTCCCATGATGACCTTTCCTCCTGTCCGGAGCTCATCGAGGTAGTCGCTCCACCATTGAGCCATGCGCACGCGCTCTTCCCAATGTTTGCCGCGATGGTAGATGCCACGCACAACATTGCTGTCGCCATGTGCCAGGGCACGCTCGATCGCATCGGGATTCCAAAGGCCCGACTCGTTCAGGAATGTCGATGCTGTCGCCCGGAGTCCATGCGCGGTGACTTCTTCCTTCGAATATCCCATGCGACGAAATGCGGCATTGAGCGTGTTTTCACTCATGGGACGCTTGGAGCTGCGCGCAGACGGGAAGACATATCCTTCGCGGCCGAGCATCTCGGCCAGGTCTGTGAGATAACCTCTAACTTGCTTGGACAGCGGGACGGCATGCGCTCGGCGCGCTTTCATTTTACCGGCAGGGATCTTCCAGACCCCATCGACCAGGTCGATCTCATGCCATTCGGCGTGGCGGAGTTCGCCGGGACGTACGAACACATGCGGCGCGATCTGCAAAGCAAACTTGGTCACCATGTAGCCAGTGAAGTCGTCGATTGCGCGCAGCAGCCCGCCTAGCTCGGTGGGCTCGAGGATTGCTGCATAATGCGTGGCTCTCGGCGTTACGAGAGCGCCCTTCAGCATACTGGTCGGATCGGATTTGCAGCGGGTGGTAGCGACACCGTAACGAAACACGCGGCCTGCGAACGAGCGGCATTTCTTCGCAGTCTCGTGCTTACCAGTGGCTTCCAGTCGTTTCAGAGGAGCCAGGACTTCGAACGGCTCGATCTCGTGGATGGGTCGGTTACCGATGGCAGGCGCAAGCTTGTCGAGGAAATAATTGGCCTTGACGATCGTGCCATCGGCGCGGCCATTCTGGACCATCATCTGCTCGATATATTCACGCGCGACTGCCTCGAACGTCTGTGCAGAAAGGAACTCGGCGCGGATTTTCCGCTTCCGCTTCTCAAAGGCCGGGTCGCCCCCAGAAGCAACAGCTCGTCGTGCCTCGTAGGCTGCGTCTCGGGCTTGCTTGAGGCTGATGTCAGGATAGCTGCCGATGCAGAGCTTCTTTTGCGCACCACCGATCCGGTATCGGAATCGCCAAAGCTTGCTGCCGGTCGGCGTGACCTCGACATATAGGCCGCGCTCATCGGTTACCTTGTACGGTTTGTCCTTGGGCTTGAGAGCGCGGAGGCGAGTATCTGTCAGCGGCATGTGGGGGCCTTTTCATCTGGGCCTTTGCGAAACGGCCTCAAAAGGCCCACAAAAGTGTCTGGAACCCCCGAGAACAGGCGGGACGATCCGGAACGATCCAAGGGCCAAATCCCTAGGATTTCTGCGGGTTTTATAGATTATTTGGGAGAACGTGAGAAGAACAAATGGTGCCCAGAAGAGGACTCAATAATACTAAGTAACAATTTGTAATTGTTTAAAAAGAGAAATTTAATTTATAAATATGGCACAACCACTGGCACTATAATAATTTACAGTAGAGGTTCGTTGCCCAACCTCTATTCAAACCACGTAGTCTCAATACATTGCGAATCGTTTCTCGACAACCCATGTCATCCCAATTTACTTGGTTAGGCAGCCTGCGAAACAGAAAAGCTGCTGCCAACGGTCACGCGCAGCAACGCTTGGCAAGCGGTGATGGCGAAGCATCCTTCGTTGTGTTGCCGATTGCAAAGGCCGACATGAAGGCCAGAGCTAACCAATCGGGCTTTGCGGCGCTCGATTTGCAATTTCTGCTGGCTGCTTGCGGGCCGATTGCGGATAATCAGTTATTGGCTCACCGAATGCGGAAAGCTGTCATTGGGGCAAGCCCCCATCTCAGAAACGGATTTGCTTGCTGCCAGACTTTCATCGCCAGCTTCGAGAACGTCGCGAAGTTCGCGCAAGATGGCACGAGCCGCAAAGGGAGAGACGCTGTTGCCGATCATCCTGAAGGAATGCCAGATCGTCGGATGGAACCGATGGTCGTCCGGAAAACCCTGCAAACGTGCCGCTTCGCGAACGGTAATCACTCGATCCTCAGACGGATGGATCGGCCTGACCGATTGGAAGGACCCTCTGTCCGCACCTGTACCGGCGCGAAGCGTCGGGCACTGGCCATTCCACGCAAGTCTAGGATGCCGACCGATCCGATCAACTCCCCCTTCGGGAACCGACGAAAATCGTAGGCGCACCTTTTCGGTGTGCTCGGTCGGTAAATGGCCGGTAAACTTGCCGTCCGTTCTTCGCATAAGGTGAGAATAGTTGCTTGCTCGCCCCCGTCTCGCAATCTTCCAAACGTCGAATCCGTCCTCATTGGTTAACCTCTTAGGATCGGCCAGGTCTGCAATGGCTTGGGCGACCGTCGCAGGTGCTTGGCGGCGCGTTTGGAGCCGCTGTATTGAGAACTGCCCTACATTGTCTTTTCGGGTTCCTACGACGAAGAGGCGCCGCCGGGTGGTCGCCGCTCCGTAGTCAGAGGCGTCCAGAACGAATGGAGCCGAGATGTGGTAGCAGCTATCGAGCTTGGTCAGAGCCGATTCTAAAACCCGCTTCGCATCCGTTTGCCCTAGGCCGAGGACATTCTCCATGACAAAGAACTTCGGTCCTATCTCGGATACCAGTTCGAAGAAGCACTTGAGAAGCGCACGCCGAGGATCCGAGGGGTCGCGCTTGCCGATATTCGAGAATCCCTGACAAGGCGGTCCGCCGACGATCCCATCGATTTCACCGCCAGCGATCGCTATCAGATCGCGAGCAGACAGTGCACCAATATCGGCGATGCGCAGAGGTACGCTGGGGAAGTTCAATGAATGCGACGAAGTCAGAATTTCGTCGATATCGACGGATGCGGCGACCTCATAGCCTGAATCCAGCAATCCTCTAGTGAAGCCGCCGGTCCCGCAAAACAGATCGAGCACACGCGGTCGGCTATTGGATCCTTCGGAGTGAAGCGGCATCGGCGATGGGTGCGAGACACTAGCGTCGAACCAAACCTGCGCCAATTGATCGAATTTTTGATTGGCGTTCAATTTTCGATCCATGTCAAATCTATCGCGAAGCTAGAGATTAGCCGCCTATTTGGAAGAAGGATAGCCTACGATTATCTATGTTAACGCTTCGACCTCATCAGCTTCGTATTACCAAATTATCTTGACTGGCCAGCCCCGCTGGCAGACGGCTGATCGTGCACCGGTCGCGGGTTAGAAGCTGCTGCCAAAGGCATATGGCGCTAAGACGTAGCACGATGGATGGTAGATGGCAGCGCCAACCGCCTCCGCGGCGCTCTATATCTTTCAAGTAACGCGAGTGAAAGTGATATCAGGCGTCGTACCCGGAGCGGACCCTCACATCCGGAACGCCCAGCACAGCGTTTCGCCACTCCGAAGTGTTCCAGAAAAAACAAGCTTAGCACTTGAGAAACCTTCAAGAAGTAAGAATACGAAGCAGCAGTGCATTGAAACGGGGAAGGCAAAAGATGACTGACGAAGACACCAATGATGTAGATACGGCGGATACCACCCCGGCCAAGACCTTTTTCGTATCTATGCTGACGCGTGACATCGAATTGGACGACGCAATACTCGATCTGCTCGACAATTGCATCGACGGTGTAATCCGCTCGGAGCCTGACGAGGGCGACAAGCCCTACAAAGGATTCGAAGCAGTCCTTCGGCTATCTCCAGAAAAGTTCGAGCTAGAAGACAATTGCGGGGGCATCCCATACGACATCGCCAGAACGAGAGCATTCAGATTGGGCCGACCACCTAACGGAACCTCCGTACAAGGCCATCGCACGGTCGGCGTATACGGCATTGGAATGAAGCGCGCGATCTTCAAGCTTGGAAATGATACCAGCGTCGTTTCCAACGGCGACCGGCCCTTCAGGGTCGATATCGAACGCGATTGGCTGGAATCGGACGAGTGGTCACCGCTCGAACTTAAGCCGACTAAACCCGCAGACGATGCTGCGTCCGGCACGATTATCACAGTCGAAGATCTGAATCCTGGAGTAGTCGCCAAGCTCGAAGACACTTCTTGGATTGACGACCTACGCCAATATATTTCCGATCACTATGCCATCATCATCGGGAAGGGTTTCTCCGTGAGGATCGAAGCAAAGGGTATCTCCAAGGATCCCATCACACCCGCACCATTCTTCCTCGCGGTAACCGGCGACCTTGGTTCGGGTGGCGTTCAACCATTCGTCTACAGAGGAAAGTTCGAGGGCGTGACCATCGAGGTGTATGCCGGGCTTCTAGCAGCTCCGCTGGATGAGGAGGAACTGGTCGAAAGGGAAGGCGAGCAGGAAGGCAGATCGCAGGCAGGATGGACCATAGCTTGCAATGATCGCGTGGTCGTTTCCAAGGATCGCAGTTATTTAACTGGATGGGGAACGGCGGGCGTACCCTCCTATCATGGCCAGTACACGGTTATTGCCGGCATCGCCCTTCTTTGGTCTGACAATGTCGGCGATCTGCCCTTGACCACGACGAAACGCGGGCTCGACGCTTCGTCCGTAGTCTACGCTAAGCTCTTGGACGTGATGCGGGAGGCCACGAAAAAGCTGACGTCGTTTACGAATAGTTGGAAAACGAAGGAGGCTCGGCGGGAGCCGCTCGGCGAGGCGAAGCCTCGCAGTCTCGCGATGCTGCGTGCGTTTGAAGAAACTAAGAAGGTAGCTTCCGGTCAGTTCAAGGGATTGGAGGTCTTCCGTCCCGATCTTCCAAAACCGCCAAGCAAAAGTCGCCTTCCTCGCGTTTCCTTCGCTGCGGAGAAATTGGAGATAGATGTGCTGAAGGAGTATTTTGAGAATTCGGACCTGAAGAACGGAGAAATCGGAAGACTCGCTTTCGAGGAAGTCCTTGCCGACGCCGGATATATTGAAAGATGAGCCAAGGAGCATCCATTCCCTATCATCTTCGCACGGCCAAAACCGCTGATCGAAGTCTTTTCGTGGATCTTTTGAGACGAATGGAACGATGGTGCGCATTTGATAGCCACGTTTACGTGTCAATGGGCGGCTATCCGATGGCCGATCATCACAAGGTCCATCGTATTCTTGGCCTTAGGCAAATGCTGAGTCTCGAGGAAAATCACGGCACCGTTCCCCGCCAGATCTTCAATCGACCGACGAAGCAGTGTCGCTGTCTGCCGATGTCGATGTCGGATTTCGTAAATGATCCGCAGGCTGCATATGCGCAAGCCGGTATTAAGGAATGCGGCAACCATATCGTTTGGCTCGATTATACGGAGCCGTCCAAACTGCGCTCACAACTGGACGAGTTCTCGGCTCTCGTAGGCGGGTCTGATCATAAAGACATAATTCGCATAACGCTGAACGCCAATTACAAGGCGATCAAGGGCGCGAAGGACGATATGTCCCGGTTGGCAAAATTGCAGGCTAGGCTGGACTGGCTTCGCAGCAATCTCGGAGATATGCTCCCGGAAGGCGCCTCAACCGCCGACCTTTCGGATGAGCGTTATCCCAGGCTTCTCGCTCGAATGCTTCGAGCGGTTGCCGGCAGATCGGCGGGATCAAGCTCGAATATCGTGCCTCTGTCCATCGTAACCTATGCCGATGGTCAGAGAATGCTTGCCGCGACGATCGCGGTCGCTTCGAGAGAGGAATCCGAAGATGATGTGCGGACGGCAGCTGGACTTGAACAATGGCCCATCGCTTCGAGAAACTGGGATGAAGTACACGACTTGAAGATTGCGACATTGACTGGCCGAGAACGAGAGTTTCTTGATCATAATCTACCGACCGTCCCTGCGAGGAAGCTTCTGCAAAACTTGAAGTTCGATCTTTTCGAAGGCCAGAACAGAGAGCAGACGGCCGCGTACCTAGACAGATATGGCAGCCTCCTGCGATTTTATCCGAATTTCATCGCATTGGATTAATCTGAATGGTCTCTTACGCCGCTGATGCACATATTCGTTTCCCCTGTCGCTAATAGCCGAATGATCGATGCTGCTGGCATCGAGTAATACGGCGCGTTGAGTGGCCCCTTTAGGGTTGGATTCCAATCACCTTTAATGTCGGACATTGGGGTAAATTCTCGACCAACTGCTTTTTTGATCGTCAGCGCATACTTTTCAAATCGCAATCCCCCGCCCTCGCCCAAGATCAATTCCATGATGGAACGCAAGCTCGCCTCCAAGCGAGCGACCGCCGCCGGTGCCGATGCCCAGTTCGCTCTTACGATTCGCAAGGAGGGATTCAAGCTGAGGGTCGCGTTCGAGACTTTTGGCCATGTCAGCCATCCTGGACCGCGTTGCGCGATAACTGCTAATCTTGCCGTTCTCGTAATCTCGCTGGCTATTCCTTTGAAGCTTCTGCCAGCGAGCCACAAACTGGTTGGCGCGCTCCGGCCCTGTTTCCCGAAGCTTCTGCTGGGCCTTCATGGCGAGGATCGCGCGTCGGACCTGCCCGTTGGCGGCTTCGTGCGCGAGCGGTTGATCCGCAAGGTAGGCACGCTCCATGTCGCGCGAATAGTTCGCTCCAAAGCCGTCCAGCTTGTTGCGCGCTGCCACAAGCTCCTTCGTCAGCGCTGCATCGCGGCCCTGATCAAAGGCCTGACTGCCTGTCGTCCTATCCTCCTGCGCGAGGAACAGATTGCTGACTGCCCGGGCATGACGCCGAACAGCTGCCTGCGCCCTGATCTGGCGATCCGCATCAGGCGCGAGCGCCAGCGGCTCACGCAGCCCTTCAACCAGGCCGCGTACCTTTTCAGGAACCTTGCGGACGATCTCAGCAATCCGTTCGCCGAAGCTGATGCCGCGCCGCTCGGCAAACCGCCGTTCCAGGCTTCCAATCTCGCCGTAGTCGCCAGCCATGTCCTTGGCGCGCTCGCGCGACAGGACGCGGGCGAGCTTACCAGCGTCTGTAAAATCATCCCTGCCGTAATGCAGCGAGACAGAGTCTCGATGGCGCGACAGCGCGACATAGCTGCTGTGTTGATCCATTCCCGGCGTCGCAAGAACATGGGTGCGATCCACGGTGACCCCTTGCGACTTGTGGATGGTCGCGGCGTAACCGTGGTCGATATGCGCATAGCTCTTGGTGTCGAAAGCGACGCTGCGACCATCGTCGAGCAGCACGGCCATGCGCTGCGCGCTGACCGCGCGCACCGTCCCGAGGCTTCCGTTCTTTACGCCAAGCCCGTGATCGTTGCGCAGGAACATCAACCGGTCGCCGGTCGCAAATTCCCGCGTGCCGCGCTCGGTGGTTATGGACACATCCGCGCCAAGCGCGCTGTCCTCGCGCAGCTTGCCGCGCGCCAGGGCATTGAGCGCGCGCACCTCATCATTGGTGTGCGTCAGAATCATCCGCGAGTGCTCGGGATCGGCGGCCCGTTCGCGGTTCCAGCTCTCAATCAGTTCCTCGCGCGCTGCGTCGCGCGTCTCGGCGGCTTGCACCATGCCGTTCGCGGAATACGCGTCCACTGCCTCGGCGGTTCGGCCCGTCGCCAAATGCCGCGTAGCATCACGCTGCCAGTCGACCTGCTGCCGCCTGATCTCGGTGATCTCGACATGGCCATGCCGCTCGGCAATCGACCGGAACGCCGCACCCGCTTCGATGGCCTGCAGCTGCTGCGGATCACCCACCAGCACAACCTTTGCGCCAACATCGGCAGCATGAGAGAGCACGCGCTCCATCTGGCGCGTGCCGACCATTCCGGCTTCGTCGATCACCAGCACGTCATTAGCGCCGAGCAGGTCACGGCCCTGCGCCCATTGATGCTCGAGGCTGGCGATCGTGCGCGAGGCGATGCCCGCTCCGTCTTGGAGGTTCTCGGCAGCGATGCCTGAAAGCGCTGCGCCGCGCACCGACAGGCCAGCATGCTCCCACGCATCGCGCGCAACGCCCAGCATGGCGCTCTTCCCCGTCCCGGCATAGCCGACGACGATCCCAAGGTCTCTGCCAGCAGTGACATGATCGAAGGCCGCGCGCTGCTCGCCCGAAAGGCAAAGTCCCTGCGCTTCTGCGGCGGCAAGCGCGTGCTCGCGCGGCTGCACTCGAAGGCGAAATTGCTCGCGCTTGGCGATCAAAGCGGAAGCGCGTTCCATTCGCGCTTCCACCTCGATCATGTCGCGCGACGTAAAACGTTCGTTCCCGCGACCATCCTTGCCCAACGCGAGCAGATTAGGGGAGGATTGCACGGCACTCAATGCGCGATCGAACTGTTCTTTGCCATCCGAATGGCGGTGCACGAACATCGCAATGTCGCGGCGCGTAAATGTCGCCCGGCTCTTGGTGATTGCATCCAGAGCAATGTCGGGATTGGCGATGATCCGCTCGCCGTTCTCGCGGGCGATGGCGTGATGTTCGATCAGCCGGTCGGCTTCCGGCCCCATGCGCAATGACGGCGCACCGATCTTGGTCTGCGGCTCAAGGTCGATACCCTGCGCCTCCAGACTGCGATGATCGATCCGCGCATCGATATCGAGCGATACCAGCCGCTCGTTGACATGATCGGCCCAGCGCTCGCGCCATGCACTGATCAGCTCGGTGCGGTTCCAATCGCGGACCTTCGGGCCGAAGCCGTCCTCGCTCACTTCCCGCATCGTAAGCATGACATGGGCATGCGGTTTGGCGAGACCATCCGCCCCGATATCCCAATGGATGTTGAGGTCGGCGATCATCCCGCGCTCGACAAACTCTTGCCTTACAAAATCGCGGGCAAGCTCGATGCCCTGCTGCTGGTCCAGCTCACGCGGGATCGCGAATTCGATCTCGCGCGAGAGCTGCGCGTCCTTGCGCAGCTCCGCCGCCTCGACCTCGTTCCACAGGGTCGAACGGTCGCCCAGCCGTTCGGGCGCGCCTTCGGGCAGCATCACTTCGGAATGGACGACACCCGCCTTGTTGGTGAAGTCGTGCGAACGATCCAGCCGGTCATCGTGGAGCCGTCCGGCGGAACGGTAGGCAGCAGAGGCGACCGCGCTCGATCCCGAGCTGCGGGAAATGACTTTTGCCGAGAAATGGTAGATCGCCATAGCGGCAATCCAGTTACTGCAAACAAGCGACGTCGGCACGACGTATAAGCGCGCCCTCACATGATAAAATCCTGTTCGGGACCGGGCCGTGCCAGCCTGTCCCGGCAACATTGCAGCATTTGGAAGCGCCGCGCTTTAGGATGGTCCCATCACCAACTGATGGAGACTATCATGCGCAAACCGAGAGATTTCGATGCCGAACTCAAGGCCCTCAATGAGAAGGCCGCGAAGCTCAAAAGCCGCAAGGTGCAGCAGTTTGGCGAGCTGGTGATTGCCACCGGAGCCGACACGCTCAGCATCGAGGAACTGACCGGCGCACTCGTCGCCATCGCGGCCACGAACGAGCCTCAAAAGCGGGAGGCGTGGGCGACGAAGGGCCAGGCATTCTTTCAAGGGAAGACGCGGAACACAGGCAAGCGCACTCAAGGCAACAATGAAGGCGCTCCGAAAGGCCCAGACAGCGATCCTGCGCGTTGAAGCCAGCCAGCGCCGCACCGACACAAGAGCCTGGGCCATGAAACGACGCGAACGCACGCGCCACCTGATCGAACTCGGGGGGCTGGTCCAGAAGGCAGGCCTGATCGAACTGACCGACGATGACCGCGCGGTCCTGCTCGGTGCGTTTCTCGCGGTCGCCGCCAAGCTTCAAAGCGAAGAACGCGAAGCGGCTCTGACCTTGTGGAGGCGGCGCGGTAGCCGCGCGTTCCAACAAGAATGACGCGAATACAGGGTGCAGGCCGAGTCCTGCTTTGCTAGACTGAAACAAATGCGAAACGATCTTGATCATCTCCCACCACAGAAACAACGCGAACTGGAACGCGTGGTGCAGCTGATCTTCGAGGAATTCGACGACGCCTTTGCGCTTGCGAAACACGAATGGAAGAAGGCCGGGCGAATTCTGAAGGTCATTCTCTATGGCAGCTATGCGCGGGGCACCTGGGTTGACGAACCGCATACCGCCAAGGGCTACCAGTCGGATTACGATCTGCTGATCATCGTCAACGACAAACGTCTGACCGACCGGGTCAAGTACTGGGCTAAGCTCGACGACCGGCTGATGCGCGAATACGGCGTCACAGGCACGCTCAAGACGCCGGTCAACTTCATCGTCCATACGCTGCAGGAGGTGAATGACGGGCTCGCTCACGGTCGCTATTTCTTTATGGACGTGAAGCAGGATGGGGTCGCGCTCTACCAGTCCGACGACACCGAGCTGCACACGCCCAAGCCCAAGACACCCGAGCAGGCACACTGCATGGCGCAGGAATACTTCAATGAATGGATGACCTCGGCGCAGGGTCGAGTGAAGCTCGCGAGATATGCGGTCGAAGAAGGTATGAACAAGCACGCTGCCTTTGAGTATCATCAGGCGACCGAAGGGCTTTACCACTGCGTGCTTCTGGTCTGCACGTTCTACACTCCGCATGTGCATAATCTCGGCTTCCTGCGCACCCAGGCCGAACGCATCGATCGCCGCCTCACCTATGTCTGGCCCCGTGAGACCAAGCGCGACCGCGCGCGCTTCGAAAAGCTTAAGGAAGCCTATGTGAAGGCACGATACTCGAAGCACTATCGCATCACGAAAGAAGAACTCGAATGGCTCGGCGAACAGGTCGAGGAACTGGGCCGCGTCGTCCACGAAGTCTGCTCCGAACGGATCGAGAAGCTCAAGGCCGAAGCAAAAGCAAAGCCCGATAAGGGTCGGTGATTGAGCGCTGCCGTGTTGAACTCGCCTATTCTGTAGCTGTCCTTATCGAACGATCGCGCGGCGATAGCCCGCAGCCCGGGCCTCAGGTTTACGGTCTCATGGTTTCGCCAAGTGAGGCTTAGTATTCAGGCCGATCTGTGAACTTTTGGTATATGAAGGATCCGCCTTATCGTTTGTATGTTCGCGAAACGTGTAAAGAAATCCGGCTTTTGTTTACATGTCGCGCGATGCGCGTAGCAGCCTCGCTCGCGCTCATGGCTCTGCATCCTCGGCTTATTGAAGCATGGGGCTAAAGCAGTGATATCGCTCCTCGGACAAAACGCCGATCTGTCCGGGGTATCGTATGCTGTTCGAAATGCCTGACGGACCAGGTCAAGCATTGTTAAATTTCACTCCGCGTCCGCACTCCGATTTCCCGAGCGGGAAACTGTAGGTAGAATTCCTTTGCTGTGAGTGTAAATATCCCGTTCGGGAAATTCGCCTTGCATTTGAACTGATCCGGGCATATCTTTCCCGCTCGGGAAAGGAGTTTTTGCGTGCTCAATGTCACTGCTATTGGCTCAATCATTCGTGATGAACGCAAGGCGCTGGGCCTGCGGCAAGACGAGCTCGCGGCAGCGAGCGGCGTGGGCTTGCGCTTTCTGGTTGAGTTGGAGCGGGGCAAGCCCACCGTGCAGATGGGCAAGGTTCTTGACGTGCTCGCTGCTCTGGGATGCGAGTTGCAAATCTGTGGCCCCGACGGCGCTGCCTTCGTTCCTTTGCCATCGGCATATGTCGGGAGGAAAGGTAAATGACGCCGCCGATCCTCGACACACTTGCGGTCTGGTGGGACGGGCGCCAAGCAGGCGAGCTTGCCATCGACAAGGGCGGCGCGATGCATTTCGTCTATTTGTCCGAATGGCTGGCAGACGATACCGCGCCTCCGCTTTCTCAGGCCCTGCCCAAGCGAGCCGACGCCTTCGACGACCGCGTGTGCAAGGCCGTGTTCGGAGGCCTTCTGCCTGAAGAGAGCCAGCGGACGGCGATTGCCCGCGCGCTCGGGGTATCGCCGGATAATCCGTTTCGTCTGCTTCAGGCTCTTGGCGGCGATGTTGCAGGGGCACTCTCGTTCCTGCCCACAGGCGAGGAGCCCATCAAGGATCACCCGGATAATGATCCCGAGCCGCTTAATGAGGATGAGCTTGTAGGCCTGCTCGATCGCTTACCAGCAGTGCCTATGCTTGCCGGTGAAGGTGGAGCCAGGCTGAGCCTTGCCGGTGCACAAAGCAAACTGCCGGTGGTGCTCACACAAGACGGGAGGATCGCAGTCCCTCGCCCCGGCGAACCTTCGACCCACCTCATAAAGCCTGAACCAGAGCGCTTTCCGGGCCTTGCAGCCAATGAAGCCTTTTGCCTCGCTCTGGCGCAGGCGGTGGGTCTCGATGCTGCCAGAGCTGAATGGCGACAAGCCCAAAACAAGCCGCTGCTTCTTGTGGAAAGGTATGACCGGATCTTAATCGATGGCAGGACGCAGCGCTTGCATCAGGAGGATTTCGCGCAAGCCTCTGCTGTGCCTTCAAACCGGAAATACGCGGCTGAAGGCGGCCCGACATTCCATGACAGTTTTTCACTTCTGCGGAGCGCCGCGACGCGCCCGGCGCGCGAGGTGCTCAAACTCGCGGATGCAGCCATCTTCAACCTTATTGTTGGCAACGCCGACGCCCATGCCAAGAACTACAGTCTGCTGCGTTTGCAGACAGGCGAGGTAGTTCTCGCACCACTTTATGACCTTGTCGCCACCCACATGTGGACAGAGCTATCGCCCCGGCTCGCGATGCGATTTGGCCGGGCGGCCACGATTGACGAGTTCGACAAGGAAAGTGTGGCACGATTTGCTGAAGATGCGGGTCTCGGCGCGCCCTTCGTCAGACGAAGGCTGGACCAGATTGCCGAAGCCGTGAAAGCCGCGATCGCGAAGGGTGTGGCCGTACGCGGGCTTGACGACCAGAACGCCATCGCCCCGGTGGCAAAGGCGATTGCGAGACGGGCGGCTTTGGCAGGGCAAAAGCTTTCATGAGCCGACAAACTCAGGGCGCGGCGCGATCCTGAGACGAGACAGCGAAGAGCATTCTTCTGCTCCTGCCCGCATCGGGGCCGAACGCGCCCAGTTTGTCATGCATCCTAGGGTAATCGTAAAGGCCGCGTCCGACACGGCGGATCTCGCCCAATTTGGCGAGGCGTGATAGCGCCATATCAATTGAACCCTGCGTGCCGAAGGCGATGGCGTTCTGGGCGTGAAGGCCTCGCCACGGCCTTTGCCGCACACTTGCTTCATGGTTCTGCCGACCATAGCAGCCATTTGAGACGTCCTTTCTGTTAGAAATCAACATAGATATTTCTAACTGAAAATTGGCTCGGAACGGGAGAGGTTGCTGATCGCACAGCGCGGCCATATCAAGACCACAACAGAACCTGCCGCGCCTTTCAAGGATGCGCACCAAGCGGATCTTCTTTCGCCCGAAGGCCGGGCGCTATGCGCCCGGCTCCTTCTTCTCGTCTTCCAGCGGCGTGCGCAGGACGATCCGGCCATTGATCGGCACCACTTCCAGCTGGAGCGAAAGCCCCTTGCGGTCGCGGTGGAACCACGCGGCTCCGATGCGGGTCCAGAAACCCTTGTCGCCCTTGTTGGCGACATGCCAGGCGAGGAAGTCCGGCGGATTGGTTTCCTGTGCGGGTGCGGTGTTGTTGCGTGCCATGATAATGTCCTTTCGTATCTGGTGGCTCGTTGCACCAACAGAGAGGCCGCACGGCCAAGGGCAGGGTTCATGTCCAACACGGGTGATCCCGGCAAAGGCCGGGGGAACCGGCGCGGGCCGGGCATTGAAGGCTAACCGCGTGCGGCCAGCTGGGTGCTCACAAACGAAGCCGCCTGATCGAAAGACATTCAAACGCAGTGCAAGCCATCGCACTTGCGCCTTGGATCGCTCTCGCCCAAACCTTCGCTATGGCAGTCGAGGGCAGTGCACGGAAACGCTGGAGCGAAGAGGAGACGGTGCTCGCGCTGTATCTCTATTTCCAGCTGCCGTTCGGAAAGCTGCACTCGGGCAATCCGGAAATCCAGGATCTCGCTTCTGCAATGGGGCGCACAAACAGTTCGGTCGCGATGAAGCTGTGCAACTTCGCCAGCCTCGATCCCAAGATAATCGATAGCGGGCGCAAAGGTCTGGACGGTGCGTCCAAGCTGGATCGCGCAACCTATGCGGAGTTCGGCCAGGATTGGACTGGCCTCGTCTCGCGGGCTGAAGACCTATGGACCGCCCAGGTTGGCCAGTTCGAGCCGCCGCCCGCGCCGTCGCGGCTAAACGAGAAGCGCAGCGAATTCCGGTTCGAACCCTATCAAGGCCAGTCCACCACACAGGCGCTCGTGAACCAGCGCGTAGGCCAGGACTTTTTCCGCCGCGCGGTGCTCACTAACTACGAAGAGACCTGCTGCATTACCGGCATAGCCGATCCGCGCCTGCTCACAGCAAGTCATATCAAGCCATGGAGCAAGGACAGCGAGAACCGGCACAACCCTGCCAATGGCCTCCTACTGTCAGCGACGCTCGATCGCGCCTTCGATCGCGGGCTTATCACGGTAGATCGCCAACGATGCATCCGCGTCTCGCGGCAACTGCGCGAAAGCCAGAGCCGCGAGACGCGCGAGCATTTTCAGCAATTCGAGAACGCGACCTTGCGGTCGGCAATCCGGTTCGATCCCGAACCGGCCTTTCTCGATTGGCACAACGAACATTGCTTCGTCGATCAACCCGCCGCCTGACGTGTCAGGCGGCGCGCGGACTGCCTCCCCTCAATATTCACTGGCAAGCATGATCGTGAGCACCCTCCGCGTAACCGCAGGATTGGCAGGGTCCTCGCTGCCGAACCACAGATCGCGGTCATAGGCATCGATCTTCCAGAACACGGTTTCGGCAGGCCGCGCCGGTCGCGTCGTCCTCCAGCGACCTTCGCCATCCTGAAAGATCGCTCCGAAATCACGTTCGCCGTAAGGATCGTTATCCGGCGTGAAGGCGTCGAATGTCTCGACCAGCTCGCGCACCCGCGACTGATCTTCCTCGGACAAGGCCCGGAATCCCTCGGTCGCCACGGCAACGCATGCAAGGCCCATCGCCTGGCGCGCCCGATCATTGAGCCGGGCAATCTGCTCACTGCGGGAAAGGGGGCCAGCAATCATGGCACCGCCCTCCCGCCCCATTCGCAGATATGAACCAGCTCGCCGAAATCCTCGCGCTCGCCCAGCTCGTCGGCCAGACGCTGCACTGTCCCGAACGGCAAGCCATTCTCGTTGGCCAGCATCCGCAACCAGTCCTCGCGGCACTCGGCACCGCAAGCGCGGTAGTTCAACATCAAATCACCCATTTTCTGGCCTCCTTCGGCTGAAAGCCGCATCCGACACGCGGCATGCGGCTCTGCCTTCCGGCGAGGATGGGAGGGGGAGGGAAAACCGGAATCGATGCCCTGGCGCGGGCCAGCGGGCAAAGCCCGCCACACGGGGCGTCTATTTCCGGTTTCGGGAACGAGAGGGCGAAGCCCTTGGCGTTCCCGCGCACGGATTGCAGCCGCGATCCGTACAAACGACGGCACCCTTGCACGGCGCGAAGCCGCCGGACGTCCTGCGCGCGGACCTGTGGGCCAGCGGGCGTCCGGCAATGAGAGAGGCAAGAGTGCCTGCGGGTTAGCTCAAGAACGCTGCGCCCTAAGGAGCGCGAAGCGCGGAACAGAGTGCGTCCTCCAGAAATTCCCGCTCCTCTTCCAAATGCTCCTGATCGTCACCCGGATGGGCCGGGACTACAGGCCCGGTCCGCGCAGCGGATAGAGCAGGTTGCCCGGCAGGGTAGCGTCACCACACAGAAAATTTGCTCCAGAATCGATAGGGAACCGCTGTGAGAAAGAATTTCAGGAACGAGTATGGCTTCAAAGCAGCAACGAAGTCGACACAAAGAAAATTGATGAAGGGCACTTGAATGTTGCCGATCCGTTCCCACCTCAACGATGCCCTTGGAATTGGCCAACGGGTGCGGTCGTTTACACTGTCAACCTGCAAGAGCGATATGATTACGGCGATGCCGTGGATCAACCACTCTGCGAGTTGCAGCGACGAGACTTCGATCTTCAACAATCGGACCTCCTCGACCATACAATACCACCTAGCGTTAACAGGCTCGCGTGGTTGCATTTGCGAGAAGGCAACCACGGATGGTGGCGTGCCTCTGGGGGGTCTAGCGGCGCAAGCCGGGTTCAGAGCCAGAACTATCCCCCAGAGACTGCTAGAAATGAGGGGGGATGGCAAAGCCGTCTTGGTTCAAGCCGCGTCACTACAAGCACTTCGACGTGCCGATTGGTCACGAATGGGCAGACGCGCTTACTCCTAAACAGGTCACAGTTCACTCTTGGTCGCCCCTGCTTCATTGGATCAAAGAAACGCCACGCTATCGTCTGAATGATCAGAATGTGATGGAGTTAAGAGTGAAGCCGCGTGATATAATGCACGCTTCACACCGCGATGCCTGCATTCTTGCCAAATACTCGCATGAACTCACCGGTAAGCTGGACGCATGGTATGCCGCGAACGGGCTGGATGAGGCGGTGATTGCCTATCGTTCGTTGGGCAAATCTAACTACCATTTCGCGGCTGAAGCACAGGGCTATGTGCAGGATCATCAATCAGTTGAGGCAATGTGCTTCGATGTAACCGGATTTTTCGACAACATTGATCACAAGCGCCTCAAGCGGCGGCTGAAATGGTTGCTTGACGTTGATGAACTTCCTGATGATTGGCACCGCTTATTGCGTGCCGTCACCCGCTATAACTATGTCCGCAAATCAGATTTGAAGGCCCATCCACTTTTCGGGAAGCGTTTGAAACACCGCAGTGCGGATCGTCCATTGGCGACGGTTAAGGAGTTGAAGGCGGCAGGCATCGCCATCCGGCCCAACCCAGAGGCGTTTGGCGTCCCGCAAGGCACTCCGATCAGCGCCAGCCTGTCCAACCTTTATCTGGCTGACTTTGACTTGGAGATGAAGGCGCTAGCCGATCAGCACGGCGCGCTTTACCAGCGATATTCCGATGACATCCTCATCATTTGCGAACCCGAACACGCCGATCAGCTTGCCGCAGCGGTGGAAGCAGCGCTCAAGCAGGAGGCACTGGACCTCCACACAGACAAAACCGTGCGCCTGTGTTTCACAGGGGACGAGCGGGACAATTTCCAATATCTCGGTTATCAGCTTGGCCTTGGACCTGCACTAATCCGGCCCGGTTCACTGTCGCGGCAATGGCGATCAGCCAAGCGAGCTATTCGCCGCTCCGAACGAAAAGCGGATAGGCTCGCCAAGACCGGGCAAAAAGACAAAATATACACCAGCAAGTTACGTGGTCGTCTGACTCATGTCGGATTGCGTAATTTCTTGGCCTACGCTGATCGTTCATCCGAGGAGCTTGAGAGCAAGGTGATCAAGCAACAAGTGAAGGCGCTGCGAAAATATGCCTTGCGAGGGTTAGCTCGAGTAAAAGCTATCAAGAACAGCTAGGCGCGCCGCTCATCCGGCATTTCCGACTCACCATCAACTTCCTTCGCCACCACGGTGTCATACAGGCCATAATGGGTCAGTCCTTCATGGCTCTCGATGCCCGTATAGCGGAGCGAGGCATCCTCGTAGCGGCGGAACGCGAACACCGCTTCGTTCATCCGTTCGGTGTTGAAGACACGAAGGCGAACCAGAAGGTGGAAATCCGCAACGGTCAGGCCTGTGACCGTGTGAAACAGGTCAGGTTCCAGCTTGGTAATCACGTCCTGTAGCTTGTTCTCGCGGAAATCGGTCAGGTACATGAAGGCCGGGATGCGCGTGGCGAACTTTATCAGCTTTTCCTGAACTAGCTTGCGCTTGGATTTGAACTCCTTTTCCTCGGCGGTCAGTTCCTTCTTCTCTTTCGGTGTCAGTTCGCCGTCGTTCGCTTTGGCCTTGTCCTTGATGCCTTTGATCTTGTCGCTTTTGTTGATAATCGTTTCGATGATGTTGTCACCCAGAGCGCGCCAGCCCTCAATTCGTTCAACAGCCGCCATCGCTTCGGGGTTGTCAAGCACGCGGCGCAACGTGTCGTTGTCCACGTTCACCAGCATGGCGGATTCCCATTTACGGGCAAGCAACGTGGCCGACGTCCCTGCCATAGCAATATCAAGAATGCCGCCAGCATCGACCTGCATCATCTTCGCGCCGTCATAGGCCAGCACGGGCAGAAATGAGACCAACTCCTTCACCGCATTTTCCGGGTTCGCCTCTCCAGGTGAAAGGCCGATGCCATATTCCGACAATTGACGCAGCGCCCTAGTCGGAGCAAAATCGAACACGAAGCAGACCGGCTTGATTATCTCCTCCTCGTTCGGATTGTCACCGTTGGGGTTTTTGATCGACCAGGGAGACTGCACTCGGAACGCTGCTTGGAAGTATGTTTCCGGCGATTGCAAGTTGCGCAGCATCAGGATTGACGACCACTGCTTGACAGTAACCCCAGTTGTCAGCTTGCCGCAGGAAAGCGTTATCGTCTTGGAATCGAAGCCGCTGCCGACCTTATTCCGGACTGGCGGCAGCGCCTCAAGACCGATTCCTGCCGATGCACCTGCTGCCACGATAACGCTGTAATCGTGCCAGAACGTATTGTGCTTCTCCTCCAACAGTTTTGCCATCGCATGGCAGGCAGCGACATTGGGCATAAACCAGAAACTGTGCTGCAAATGGGGCAACAGTCGCGTGTCTGAATACGGCCAAGGCGGGACAACGCCCGTCTTGATGCTATCGAATGATCGCGGTGCATCGGGTGAGTTGCGAATGACGTTAAGCCATTTTTGCACCTCGTCCTTGTGCTTGAACTGGGCGAGCACTCCCGTTCCGTTGGCGGCGAAAAATTCGTTGAGGTCAAATTCGTCCAATTCGCCGCCACTGGCGATATGGGTGATTTCCGGCGGCAGTTGATAAGTCAGTAGGCGCATTTGCGGCAAAGCCCCGTAGGGATTGCGCTGACTCGGATGCTCCGCGGCGAATTCCTCCTTGGCACGCTGCTCGTCCGTATAGGTCCAATTGAAAATCTGCTCTTCGATAAACTCGCCGGAGGACAGCGCCTTGAAGGGGGTTCCCGAAAGATAGAGATAGGCCCGCGTAGTAATGGGCAGGAAATCGGTTTCGCTTTCCGAAAGCACGCCAAGGTCTTCGTTCACATCGCCCAAACCATCGGCGTATTCCAGCTTAGCTTCCTTTTTGGCCTCTCCGGCATCCTCGCCCTCAAAAAGTTCCTTTGCCGTCTCGCGCCATGCGCCGAAGTGATATTCATCGAACACGACCAAATCCCAATTGATCGTATGGAGCCACTCATTGCGGGCCTTGATATTCCCGGCTTTGTCCCGCCCCAAAAGGTCTTGAAAAGAGCCGAAATAGACCACTGGCTTGTCACCATCGATCTGGCTTGGATCCCGCCCGGAATTGCGGGAAAGATATTGCCATCCGTCAAAATCGACATGGGATTCAAGGTCTGTCTGCCAAGCATCTTCAACGGCTGGCTTGAATGTCAGAACCAACACCCGCTTCGCGCCAAGTTTCTTGGCAAGCTGGTAACTGGTGAAGGTTTTGCCGAACCGCATCTTCGCGTTCCAAAGAAAACGCGGAACAGCACTGACATCCTGCTGCCAGCGCGAATGGTAATAGGCGTATGTCTGTTCGACCGCCTCCACTTGCTCATCGCGCGGCGCAAAATCTTCGTGATGCGTTCCGGTGAATTGCTGTCCGCTGCGCAGCTCACCCAGCACTGTTTTTACATCGGCGAGAGTGCAGCGCATCCATTCAAGCTGCGGATTGGCAAAGCCCTTGCGCTTGAGCGCATCGCGAACGGCGTGATCGGTGATTATTCCGCCGTCATCCATTTCACCCGGTTCGTCGAGCTCGATAGTGTAATTGGCAATCGCTGCCGTTTTTAGCTGTTCGGCAACCCGCCGCTTCACATCGCGCGTTGTCTGGCCAATTTTGAGCAAACCGTTATGCGCGTCATCTGCAATGGAATAGGCATAGATGCGCGGGCGCGCATCGGGTTTCGGGGTCAAGACTTCGTCAATTGTGCGCTTAATCATCAGCGCCAGCCATCGGACGGATCATATTCTCGATGTAGGCAATCTCGTCATCGGTGACTCCATACTTCTCGCAGAGAAGAGCGTCGGTCCACTCCCGATCCATCGGCAAGTCCGGGACAAACTGGAAGCGTTCATTATACAGATGCTGAGTGTATTTCCGCAGAGATACTAGAAAGCGAGCAAGGCGGGTGCGCAAGTAGCCCGCGAAATGCTGGGCTTCCTGCTCAGATTCAAACTTGTCGATGACCAAATAGGTCTCGGAGCAAGCTGTGCCTGGGCCAGCGATCAGCGGATAATTGTATATTTGATGAGGTAGGTTTTCTCCGGCTCCATAAGCCGCACCTAAGAGCACTTTCCACTTATCGACCCACGCATCGTTTCTTGGGACGCTGTCACGTTCGATGAAGGTTTCCCCACCATTGCCTATGAGACGTACTGGGTTCTTTAAGCCAGTGGCCTGCGCCGCACCCCGAAAGTTCGTGCGGATGCTAAAGGGCTGGATAGGTGAGACTTTTGCCGCTAAATTGCCGAAGCCATCTTTTGCATTAGTTGCTAAGACTTTTTCAAGAATGGGCACCGCTTCATTGCGCCGCACCAGAACATCATAAGCATCTAGGTGGCGAGGGACGGATTTAGAGGTCGGCTCACCACCATATATTGTCGTCACTTCGCAGGGGCCATTCCACGAGTTGTCCCAAAGGAAGTAGGAAACCCCTCCTTTGACCTGCGTGCCGGGAAATGCCTCAGAAGCATCCGGGAAATCCACAAGTCTCCGGACCCGCTTGTCCGCGAGCATTTCGGCGCGAAATTCATCAAGTCCGCGCCCTCCGGCAAACCATCTTGATGGCGTCACCATGATAACAAAGTGAGGATCAAGTCCCTTCGCAGCTTGAACAAACTTTTGGTAAATCGGCATTGCAAACCCGCCAATCGACTCGCCACCGCTTTGGCCAAGCTGATACGGTGGATTTCCGATGATTACGTCGAATTGCATGTTTCCCCCAAACAACTCGGTCATTCGAGTCTTTACGTCGTCAGTATGTATTAGAGCGTAGGCGTGCGTCTCGAGGTCTTCTCCACGATCATAGTCTTTTTGCTTGGCGCCGCAAAAATTACATTTACCATCAGACCAAGAATGTTCGGTGCGCTGAAACCAAATATTGCCATCGTCTTCCATGAACCCCTTAGCCACGGAATGCTCACCAGTGGCATGCTTCGAGCAATAAAGACTTCGCCGCGCCAGCAGGCTGGTCAAAGTGGTAAGTCCGATACCAAATACCTGCTGTGTGAGAATGTGATCCACTCGTTCTTGGAGGTCTGGAATTTCATCTGACAGCCCGGCAATTAAACGCGTTGCGATTTGGCGCAGGAAGACCCCCGATTTTGTGCAGGGGTCTAAAAATTTGACCGAGCTATCGGCCCAGATATTCGCGCCATCGTGGTTCGCTGCCCATGCCTCTGCCAATGTATCCAACATTCGGTTGGCAAATTCAGGTGGGGTGAACACTTCGTCGTTCGACAAATTAGCAATGCAGTTCAGTACGTCAGGGTTGCGCCCGCGCAACGCAAAACTGGCTTGTTCAATCATGCTTTCTCCCCTGAACCGTCGTTCGCCGCCGCAAGGTCGCGCACGCTCATTGGCGGATATGTTTGGGCGGGTGTAAAAATCTCATGCTTCCCCAGCCCGGAAAACAGCGAATCCTCGGCGCTGAAACTCGCCATGCCCGTCAACACATCCAGCCGGAAATCACGGCGCTGGAATTTCCCTTTGCCCAGATAGCCCCATTCAACCACCCAAATTGGAGCATTGTCTATCGCGCGCATCGTCATCGCGTCCCCATGCACCAGATTGAGTGATAGGACGTGAAAGGCCGCGCGATACAGATCGTCGTCCCGATCCAGCGACAGATAATCCGAAAACACCCTCAGCATATTTGCGCGGCATTCCGCGATATTGTCCTCAAGCAACTCGATCCCGTAGCAACACATCAGCCCATGGAGCGCATGATGCTGCTTTTCGAAGTCCGCCTTGCCAAATTTCAACTCTACAGCAGCCAGTTTACACTGCAGAATCGGCACGAGAAAATTGCCGCTGCCGCAGGCGGGTTCAAGGAAGCGAGAATCAATCCGCTCTGTTTCACCCTTCACAAGATCAAGCATCTTCTCAACCAGCCAAGGCGGCGTAAATACCTCCCCGTGATCTGATACTCTCTTCTTTGACTTAATCAGGTTCATGAAATTACTTCGGAATAATGTTTGCAGCCAGTCGGCCTTCTAAAATGGACGATAGACCGGACTGCGATAGCTCTCAATGAATTGCTTGGTTTAATCCGGACTCAAGAATTCCGCAGCTTTCGCCGCCGCGCTAGCGGCAGTAAAGATCGCCCGGTTGTCGGCTTTGAGAACCTTGAGCCAGCTGGCAAGGTAGCTGGCGTGATCGGGACGCGGGCTGGTGGAAAGGCCAAGGTCGCCGCAGAGGAAAGCTGAGCCGAGCTCGGCCACCAGTTCTTCCATGGCATAGGCATCGTCACCGAACCGCTTGCCGAAGGTTCGCGCCAGGCGATGGTCTGCGCCAGACCAGTGAACGAGTTCGTGCAGCAAAGTGGCATACCAGTTCTGCGCCGCACTGCCACTGACCGTCGCGAAGAACCGCTCGCGGTCCGGCATGGTGATTGTGTCGGCTGAGGGCGTGTAGTGGGCGCTATCGCCATGAATGCGTACGGTGGCACCCGTGCCCGCAACGAAGGCGTCCGCCTGCGGGATGGGGTCGAAATCTTCGCCTTCCGGTACTTCGGGGATGGCGAAGCCTTCGGCCTGACTGACGTTGAACACATGCGAAGCCCGCGCAAAAATACGGGATGAACCTTCCGTCGCCTCAGCCTGATCGTCATCGCGGTTGTCGAAGACCTTGTAGAACACGATCGGTGAGGCCTTCTCGCCTTTGCGGACCTGCGCGCCCAATGACTGCCACTGCCGATAGGTCGCCCAAAGGCCATGCCCAAAGTCCTGCGCTTCGGCGCTGGCCCAAAGGGCGAGCACGTTGACGCCGCGATAGGCCTTCTTGGTCGCCGCGTTCATGGGGCGCGAAAGCGGCGCTGTGCTGCGGTGCCAAGGGAGCGAGAATGTATCTGTACCGCGTTCAAAGGCGGTAATGATCTGGCTGGTGATCGTATCATAGATGCTGGCGTTGTTGGTGCTGGCCATGGTGAAATTCCTTCGTCCATTCGTTGGGAACGCGGATGAAGGGACGGGCCGGATTGGCCGGGTGGGTCAGCGGTTACGCGAAACAGGCAACACGGGAGGGCGTCAGCCCGAATGGAGCGGTCAGACTGTTGACCCCGCCAGGCACGGCCTGTCGAAGAGGAGCAGTTCATTCCATCGGGAGGATGAAGGATGCCATGGCCTGCCAGCGCAGGAGCAATTCGATCAGCCTAACCCCGCGCCCATCGCCTTTGGTTTTCCGGGCTCGGGAGTGCTCGCGGTCATGGCCGTCGGCTCCTCGCCCGGACGTTCAAGAGTTTGTGCCGTTGAACGCTTTCAGGGGGTGTCGCCGCGCCCCTTGTACGGAGCAACCTTGATCTCCCCTTCGCGCTTCCGCGCCTGTGCAATGTCGTAGCTGTTCTGCATCCGCATCAGCGTGTCCATCGATACGCCGAACGCCTTCTCGATCCGCAGCGCCATCTCGGACGAAAGCCGCGAGTGCTCATTGAGCAAAGTCGATAGCGTCGCGCGGGTGACGCCCAGCACCTGCGCCGCCGCCGTCACTGACAGGCCGAGCGGCTCAATGATTTCCGATTTCACGAAGCCACCCAGATGTGCGGGGCTCTTCATGCGGATGCCTGCGAGTGCGCTCATGGCCACCTCCTAGCGATAATCTTCATATTTGAGCGAATCGACCTCCACTCATTCCCGGTCGATGCGGAAGGTCACTCGCCGGTTCTTCGTAAAGAATTTGTTCGGCGTCAAGTGACACCAAACAGTTGGCGGTCGCAGTGCACCACCTTTTGCACGCTGCTGTTCGATAAACGCGAACAGCTCTTTTTTCGCACGAGAAAGCGATCAATCTCGTCGCAAGAAATGTCATCAACCACCAAGCAATGGAATATCGAACATGCCAGAGCCAGACCGTATCATCCGCCTCAAAACCGTCCTTCATCGCACAGGACTGTCGCGTTCGACGGTCTATCGCAAGATCGCCGAAGGGACGTTCCCGCCTCAGATACCGATCAGCGTTCACGGCGCTGGCTGGAGTGAAGCGGAGATCAACCGCTGGGTGGCCGACCCGCCTGCTTATCGGGTCGCCAGTGTCCGCAACGAGTTTGACTTCGACTAGGCCGCGTGGACAAATTCGCCGGCTGCGATGAATGTCCGCTCACCGGCATTCTGGCCCGGCAAGCGGCCTGTCGGAAATCGACCCATTTACCGCCGTTCACATGAGGTCCTGATGGGTGCATAACCGGGTGATGGTTTAACTTTGGATGCTGAGCGCCTATGTCCTTTATCGATCAGTTTCAACTCACGGTGCCTTTGATCCAGGCACCGATGGCAGGCATCTCGACGCCCTTGTTAGCAGCTTCAGTTTCCGAAGCAGGAGGACTTGGATCAATTGGAGTGGGCGCGACTGATGCGGCCGGTGCACGGGCGATGATTCAGGAGCTACGCAGCCACACGGCCCGGGCCTTCAATGTAAACCTGTTTGTCCACTGCAGGGCCAAGGCGGATCCCGGTCGCGAGGCGGCGTGGCTCGCATCGCTTGCGCCGGTGTTTGCCGAGTTCGACGCCAAACCACCGACGACGCTGCGCACGATCTACAAGAGCTTCGCCGACGATCCTGACATGCTGGCGATGCTGTTGGAAGTGGCGCCGCCCGTCGTCAGCTTCCACTTCGGCTTGCCCTCGGCTGATGCCATTTCGGCACTGCACGCACGTGGTGTCTTTTTGATGGCAACCGCCACCAGCCTTGAGGAGGCACGGGCGATAAAAGCGGCAGGCATCGACGCGATCGTCGCGCAAGGCATCGAAGCTGGCGGCCATCGCGGAATATTCGATCCGACCTCGCCCGACGATGCACTTGGAACCTTTGTGCTCACCCGGTTACTAGTCCGGGAAACAGGACTTCCAATCATCGCTGCCGGAGGGATAATGGATGGCGCCGGCATCGCTGCTGCGCTCAATCTCGGTGCAGTCGCGGCGCAACTCGGCACGGCATTCATAGCGTGCCCGGAGTCCGCAGCAGACGAAGGTTACCGCACGGCCCTGAGAGGTCCGGGCGCGTATCACACGACGCTGACGTCACTCATCTCCGGCCGCCCAGCGCGTGCGCTTGCGAACCGCTTCACGGCGCTGTCAGATCAGCTTGGTGGACGGCTGCCGCCTGATTATCCGATTGCCTATGATGCCGGGAAAATCCTTCACACAAGAGCTAGGGCGAAGGGCGACGACGGCTTTGGTGCACAATGGGCCGGCCAGGGCGCACCGCTAATCCGCGAAATGCCGGCCGCACAACTGGTTCAGATACTACGAAAAGAACTCCAAACCAGTCTGGCCTGATGGACGGCTATCCACCCCAATTACCGTCATAGCGAGCACGCGAGCTTATGCCTTATAGCTGCCGGACATTCACGGTGGAATTGTCCACGCAGCAAAGGCCGGGGCAGCCCGACCGTGCGGCCCTGATCATGCCGATCTGCTGATGGGCAAAATGGCCGCGCCGTCGCGAAGCATGTCGAGATGATCGCTCCACCATTGGTGCATGGCTACGCGCTCGTCCCAATAGCGGCCTCGATTGTAGATTCCGCGAACGCTGTTTGCGTCGGCATGGGCAAGCGACCTCTCGATGGCGTCCGGTGACCATTTGCCGCTTTCGTTCAGGAACGTCGACGCGGTGGTCCGCAAACCGTGCGCAGTCACTTCGCCCGTTGCGTAACCCATCCGACGGAATGCCTGATTGACGGTGTTCTCGCTCATCGGACGCCGCGAAGTGTGGAAGGCGGGAAAGACAAAGCCGTCCGGGCCGGTGAGAGCGAAAAGCTCATCAAGGTATGCCAGCACCTGCCGTGAAAGCGGAACCTCGTGCGGGCGGCGCATCTTCATGCGCTCGGCGGGGATTTTCCAGACCGCGTTGTCCAGATCGAATTCCGACCATTCCGCCATCCGCAACTCGCCAGGCCGTGCCATGGCGTGGGGCGAAACCTGCATGGCAAGGCGGGTGATCGCGTGTCCCGTATAGGCGTCTATCGCGCGCAGAAGCTCGCCCATCTGCCCGGGATCAAGAATTGCCGCGTGATGCTTAACCTTCGGTACGATAAGCGCGCCGCGCAGGATTGAACTCGGATCGGTCTCGCCGCGCCCGGTGGCAACGGCATAGCGAAAGACACGTCCTGCAAAGGATCGACAACGCCGCGCCGTTTCGTATTTCCCCTGGGCCTCAACACGCTTGAGCGCGGCCAGCAGATCGACAGGCTTGATGTCGGCAATCGGGAAAGTCCAGATCGGCTTAAGCTGTTCCAAGAGCCAGTTGGCTTTTTGCGTCGTCGCATCCGACTGCCCTTCGGCCACCCGCTTGTCGATGTACTCTCTGGCGATCTCAACAAAGGTGTTTGCCGCGCTGAACGCAGCGACAAGCTTTTCGCGCTTGCGCTCAGCCGAGGGATCGGTTCCGCCTTCCAGCTTCCTCCGCGCGTCGTCACGACGTTGGCGGGCTTCTGCCAGCCCAACATCGGGATAGCGGCCAAGCGCGATCCGCTTCTGCTTTCCCATGAAGCGGTATTTGTAGCGCCAGAGTTTCGATCCGTTCGGATGGACCTCAACATAGAGGCCGCGATTATCTGTGTACTGGGTTATTTTGGTAGCCGGGCGGATGTTCCGGATTTGCATGTCTGTGAGCGGCACAGCGAATCTCCTCAGCGGTTCCGGAGGGGACCGACGAGGGCGCTGCGGGGTCATGGGGCCATCAAATTTTTCGCGGGGCCATATCGCCCTATCTGTGGCACACCATGGCCCCGGATTGCCTGAAATCGCCTGACACATTCCGGGATAGGTGAGGCTTGAAAATGGCAGAATTCTGCCGTTTTGTCGACCTTTTTGGGATGCTCTGACATGAGTTATTGGTGCCCAGAAGAGGACTCGAACCTCCACGCCCTTGCGAGCGCCGCCACCTGAAGACGGTGCGTCTACCAATTCCGCCATCTGGGCACACTATCGATGGCCGGTCTTCGAAGCACGGCCATGGGTAGGGGCGCGCCACTAGCGAAGCAGGGGCTTACCTGTCAACGCCTTTCGCACATGCTGGAACGCTTGCGGCGCGGCGGGGGTTGAGGCTAGGGGCGGAGCGACACTTCTCCCTTCGAGGAATCAGGCGAATATCATGGCGAAAAGCGGCGCGTTGAACGGCAAGCTGGTGGTGCTGATGGGTGGCAGCGGCTTCATCGGCAATTACGTGGCGCAGGCATTGCTCGAACGCGGAGCGCGCGTGCGGATCGCCGCCCGCCATCCGGAAAAGGCGTTCAAGCTCAAGCCGCTCGCCAATCTCGGCCAGATGCAGTTCGCGCGCTGCGATGCCAGCGACCGGCAATCGGTCGACCGGTGCATTGCCGGCGCGGATGCCGTGGTGAACCTGGTCGGCGCGTTCAGCGGCAATCTGCGCCGCCTGATGGGCGAAGCGCCCGGCTGGATGGCCGAAGCCGCCGCCCGCGCAGGCGCGCAGGCCTTCGTCCATGTCAGCGCGATCGCCGCCGAACCCGAGGACGAGACCGAAATCGAATACGCCGCCGCCAAAAAGCTGGGCGAGGAACGCGTGCTCGCGGCCTTCCCCAAGGCGACGATCCTGCGCCCGAGCATCCTGTTCGGCGAGGACGACAATTTCATCAACATGTTCGCGGGGCTGATTTCCACCCTGCCCGTGCTGCCGGTGTTCGGCCCCGATGCGAAACTGCAGCTGGTCTATGTCGACGATGTCGCCGAGGCAGCGGTGCGCGCGCTCGAGGATCCGGGCAAGCATGGCGGCAAGATCTACGAACTCGGCGGCCCGGAAGAGCTGTCGATGATGGAAATCAACGAAGCGATCGCGGCAGCGCAGAAGCGCAAGCGCACCTTCCTGCCGATGCCCGACGGTCTGTCGGCCACCTTCGCGGCGCTACCGGGAACCCCGATGGGCAGCGACCAGTGGAAGCTGCTCAAGCAGGGCAATGTCGCCTCGGGCGCGTTTCCCGGGTTCGACAGGCTGGGTATCGAGCCGAAGCCGCTCGACCTGTTTCTCGACCGGTGGATGGTGCGGTATCGCAAGCACGGCCGCTTCCACGCCGAATCGGCGGTCTGAACCGCGGCTGCGCAGCGCGTCAGCCTTCGATCAGCGCGACCGGTTCGACCAGCAGCTCGCTGCCGTCATTGCCGATGATCCGCACGCGGCCGCCCGCTGCGGCATCCGCGCCGCGCGCGATCCATTCGCTGTCGCCGACCTTGACCCGCCCCGACCCGTTTTCGATCGCCTGCGTTACCAGCGCGGTCTGGCCGACCATCCGGCCGCCGCGATTGTTGAGCAGCGGGTCGCTGGACATGATCGGCCGTTCGCGCAGCCAGCGGCGCGCGGAGAAAACGAAAATCAGCGATAGCGAAACCCAGGCGATGATCTGCAGCGCGAGCGGGGGGACCGAGACGAAGGCCAGCACGGCCACCGCCAGCGCTGCCATTGCCATCCAGATCAGATAGACCCCCGGCACGACCAGTTCGAGCGAGGCAAGCGCCAGCCCGATGATCAGCCAGATCCAGTAGGTTTCGATACCGTCCACGGCCCCGCCTAGCTGTCGCGCGAACGCGGCACGCTGGGCCGCCGAACCGGGGCCCGGTCCTTCGGCTCGGGCACGGGTGTGCCCGTATCCACCGTGCCTTCGACACCGTCGAATGTGCCCTTAATCAATTCGCCGATTCCGCCGAGCGAGCCGATCAATTGCGTCGCTTCGACCGGGAACAGGATCGTCTTGGCATTGGGGCTTTCGGCGAACTTGCCGACTGCCTTGGTGTATTCCTGCGCGATGAAGTAATTGATTGCCTGATTGCCCGAGGAGGCAATCGCATCGGACACCATCTGCGTGGCCTTGGCCTCGGCTTCGGCGGCGCGTTCGCGCGCCTCGGCATCGCGGAAGAGCGCCTCGCGCTGGCCCTCGGCCTGGAGGATGGCCGATTGCTTGCGCCCTTCGGCGCGCAGGATCGAACTGGTCTTGTCGCCTTCCGCCTCGAGGATCTCGGCGCGTTTCAGCCGTTCGGCCTTCATCTGCCGCGCCATCGCTTCGGAGATGTCGAGCGGCGGGCGGATGTCCTTGATCTCGACGCGGGTGATCTTGATCCCCCAGGGCGAGGTCGCGTGATCGACCACGCTGAGCAGGCGGGCGTTGATCTCGTCGCGCTTGGACAGCGTCTCGTCGAGATCCATCGAGCCCATGACCGTGCGCAGATTGGTAGTGGTGAGTGCGAGGATGGCGTTCTGAAGACCCGAGACCTCATAGGCCGCCTTGCCCGCATCGAGCACCTGGAAGAAGACCACCGCATCGACGCCGACCATGGCGTTGTCCTTGGTGATGATTTCCTGGCCCGGGATGTCGAGCACCTGTTCCA
>Ga0208560_1000003_pt1 | contig 66049 bp, 61 predicted proteins | sample Virmet3827_250_FD_185742 | JGI IMG/M metagenome (GOLD analysis project Ga0208560, IMG submission 185742) | Marine viral communities from the Southern Atlantic ocean transect to study dissolved organic matter and carbon cycling - metaG 3827_250... | ecosystem: Environmental > Aquatic > Marine >...
GGCGGCGCCAGGCTGGGCGAAGGCCGTTTTAGCACTGGCGAGCATGAATACGCTTTGCTAAGCGCTCCCCTCGCCACGGCGACCAGCACCCGTAGCTCAGCTGGATAGAGCGCTGCCCTCCGAAGGCAGGTGTCAAGCCCTAAAGAATGACGATTTTTGAAGGGAATGGATTAGATTTCAATAGCTTACCGAAACGCGCTACAACGGCTTCACACAGCCGTTGTTTCCGCGTAAGCATCGCGTAAGCACAGGCACCCGTAGCTCAGCTGGATAGAGTGTCGCCCTCCGAAGGCGAAGGTCACAGGTTCGAATCCTGTCGGGTGCACCAGTCAACTGCATTAGTGCCTTGTTTTAAAACAGATTTCGGCAGAGTTGTAGAAAGCGTTCCTACGATTGACCCCACACAATGTGCGGGCTTTTCCAGCATATTCTGGTGCTTTCCGGGACGCTTCTTGGTGCGTGAAGGCGGTTTCCGGCGCGCTAATCGTCTCCGTTTTGCGCTCGAATCTGGAATGTGCAGGATACGTTCGTCCCGCTCGAATTCGCACGTTTCCTGCAATCTTCAATCTTGTCCCGGTTATCTCGCTGCATGTCAGCCGCCGCAACAAGGACGTGCCACGCGAGAGGATCGGCACTCTGCATCATCCTGCTGCCCGCGTTCCACCGCGACGACTCTCCCAGAACTCTTTCCGCCATCCGTTCGGGCCAATGCCAGCTTTCGGGCATGGCCCGCGCGATGGTGCCGGGCAGGATCGACCAAAGCAGCATACCGGCAGCCAACCCCATACCTGCAAAGCGCCAGGTCTGGCGCTTCTGCTCGTCCTCCGTTCGGACACGCCCGACAATCGCAGCGAGTCGACCGGTTGCGAGGTCGAGGTCTTTGCGTCCGTGCCCGAAAAGGTTGCTGGCATCGCGCAGCATGTCGAGCGAGGCACGCTTGATCTGAACTGCGATGTCTTCCGGCGTCATTTCGATGGCAGGCTTGTTGCCGATTGCGGTCAACGTTTTGGAGACCTTTGCCAGCTGATCGGCCATCTGGCCAAGCGTGGCAGTGTAGTCCGGAATCACGATGTCGGCTCGTTCCCTGGCCATGTTCTGGACCGTATGTCTCACCATTGCCATTTCTCCTTCGAGACGGGCGAATGCTTCCGTTGCCGGATCGGTTTCCGCCAGGGCTTCTGACTCAGGCTGCGGCGCTGGCGGCTCCTCGACATCGAGGTCCAGTTGCACTTCTTCGATGTGGTCGTCTTTCATGTCGTTTCTCCTAAATGCCCATGTCGAAGGCGCGGGTGCGCTCGCGGGTCATGGTTGCGGTGAGTTCGTTTGCGATGCTGCGTTCGGGCTTCGGATCGATGCCGAGTTCGCGGGTCTTGCCGCGCAGAAGGCCTTCGACCTGCGGATCACGTTCAAGTCCCTTTGCCAGCTCGGTCAGCTTTGCCGAGACGCGGGCTGCGCCTGCCCGGTCACCCTGCTGCTCAAGCTGCTTGTGCGCTGTGCTCAGCCCCTGCCAATCGCTGACAAAGCGTTCGGTTCGCAGCGCCGGATCGGTGCGCACGGCAGCCTCATGCTGCATGGCGCGCATGGCCTCTTGACGGCCCCCGCCAGCGGCCTCTGCAATCAGCTCGGGACGCCGATCCAGTGCCTTGGCGAGATCGGCGGCGGCATGGGGCCGGATCGCGTCGAGCGCCTTTCCTGCCTTCTCTAGCGCGTCCTTCTGGTGCGGGAGGACGGGCAAGCCCTGAGCCTGCATCGTGCCGATATCGCCAAGCGCGCGGGCAAAGCGTTCAACCGCGCGGCGCTGCTCGTTCTGCGTGTTTGTGTGCACCGGAACCGGCTCAAGCTGGCGGGCCTGCGGACGGAAGTTTCCGAAGACGGATTTGGCGCGTTCAGGCACTTGCCGAACCATCGCCACGATGCGTTCGCGGAAAGTGATGCCGCGCAGTTCGGCGAAGGCCTGTTCGGGTTTGTAGTCGCCCGCCATGTCCTTCCCGCGTTCGCGGCTGAGAGTACGAACCAGTCTGAACTGATCGGCAAAGTCATCGCGGCCATAGTAGAGGGCCGACCCTTCGCGATGGCGCGACATGGCGACATAGGCGGAATGGCTGTCCATGCCTGGTGTGGCGAGCACATGCGTGCGGTCCACGGTCATGCCCTGCGCCTTGTGGATCGTGGCAGCATAGCCATGATCGATGTGAGCATAGTCCTTCGTATCGAAGGCGACTTCGCGGCCATCGTCGGTGCGCACGGCCATGCTCTGGGCGCTAGCCTTGGCCACCGTGCCGAGTGTCCCGTTCTTCACCCCAAGCCCGCGCTCGTTGCGCAGGAAGATGATACGATCTCCGGACGCAAATTGCCGTTCGCCACGCGCCGCCTTGATCGTGGCATCTGCACCCAGTGCGCCAGCCTCGCGCATCTTCCCGCGCGCCTTCTGGTTCAGCTCGCGCACCTCGTCATTGGTGTGCGTAAGGATGATCCGGCTGTCGCTTGGGGCGGACTGCCGTTGCTGATTCCACCGCTCGATCAGCGCCGCCCGTGCATGCTCGCGCGTGTCGGCGGCATGGACCATGCCGCGTTCTTCATAGGAGCAGATTGCTTCGCCGGTGCGGCCCGTGGCGAGGTGTCTGGTTGCATCCTGCTGCCAAGCTGAAAGCTGACGGCGGACTTCGCTGATTTCGATGCCGCCGTGGCGCTCGTGGATCGCCCTGAAGGCTGCGCCTGCTTCGATGGCCTGAAGCTGCTGCTGGTCGCCAACCAGGACCACCTTCGCACCGGCCTTGGCGGCATGGGACAGCACGCGCTCCATCTGGCGCGTGCCGACCATGCCCGCTTCGTCAATGACGAGCACGTCGCGCGAAGCGAGTTGCTCGTGTCCCTTGCCCCATTGATGCTCAAGGCTGGCAATAGTGCGCGATGCAATGCCGGAGCCGTTCTCCAGCCCCTCGGCGGCAATGCCTGACAGGGCTGCGCCGCGCACATTGTAGCCCGCGCTTTCCCATGCCTTCCGCGCCACGCCCAGCATCGCGCTCTTGCCGGTTCCCGCATAGCCGACGACCACGGCAAGGCCGCCTTTTTTGGTCACGTGCTCGAAGGCGGATTGCTGCTCGCCGGACAGAACCAGGCCGAGCTTAGCAGCACTGGCGAAAGCGGCATTTCGCTGGACATCATTTACGCTGTGTTTGGTGCGCTGCGCCATCGTGTCGGCGGCGCGATGCAGGCGCTGTTCGGTCTCGATCATGGCCCGCGAAGTGAACCGGTCTTGGCCGCGTCCGTCCTTGCCTAGGGCGATCAGGTCGGAAGAACTGCGCACCGCACTGTAAGCCGTGTCGAACTGCTCCTTGCCGTCGCTATGCCGGTGGACAAATGCGGCAAGATCGCGCTTGGTGAAGGTGGCCTGCTGGTGCGTGATCGCATCCAATGCCAGCGCAGGATTGGCGATGATCCGCTCACCATTGCGCTGAGCGATGGCGCGGTGTTCTTCGATCCGCTCTGCCTCAAGGCCGCGCCCGCCAATACGCGAGGCTGCGGGACCAATCTTGTCTTGCGGTTCCAGCGCAATGCCTTGCGCTTCCAGGCTGCGGTGATCGATGCGCGCATCGATGTCGCGTTCGGCCAGCGCGCGGTTGACATGATTGGCCCAACGCTCGCGCCACTGCTCGATCAGTGCGGACTTGTTCCAGTCGCGAACCTTTGCGCCAAAGCCATCGTTCGTAACCTCCCGCATGGTCAGCATGACATGCGTATGGGGTTTGGCCTTGCCGTCCTCGCCAATATCCCAATGAACATTGAGATCGGCGATCATGCCCTTCTCGACAAACTCAGCTTTGACGAATTCGCGCGCCAGCTTGATGTTGTCCTTCTTCGACAACTCGCGGGGCAGGGCGAACTCGACCTCGCGGGCGAGTTGGGCATCCTTGCGCTTCTCGGCGGCCTCGACCGCATTCCACAGAGTGGCCCGGTCGGCGAGGGCCTCGGGCGCGCCTTTGGGCAGCATCACTTCCGAATGAAGGACGCCTGCCTTGTTGGTGAAATCGTGGTCACGGTCGATGCGCTCATCGTGCAGCCGCTCTCCCGCACGATAGGCCGCCGCCGCAACGGCACTGCGTCCGCTCGACCTTCCGATGACCTTTGCGCTGAAGTGAAAGATTGCCATGACGGCAATCCAATTACACCGCAAACGCCACGTCGGCACGACGTATAAGCGCGCCCTCTCATGATAAAATCCTGATCGGGACTATGCGGTATCACACTGTCCCGGCGACCTTACTGCATTGGATTACAAGCACGATTATCATGGCTCCATCACACCAACGATGGAGATATCCCATGCGCAAACCCCGCGATTTTGATTCGGAACTGAAGGCCCTTGCCGACAAGGCAAAGCAGTTCAAAGAACGCCGCGTGCGCGACCTCGGCGCGCTGGTCACGGCAACCGGAGCCGACGCGCTCGATGCCGAAGTCCTGGCGGGTGCACTGCTTGATGCTGCCGCCAACACCGACAAGGCAACCGCGGACGGCTGGCGCAAGCGCGGCGCGGCCTTCTTTCAGGGAAAGTCACGCGACACTGCGAACGGACCTCGCCAGCAGCAGGAAGGCACTCTTCCGCTGGACGGCGGCGCGGCATCGGCTTGAAGCAGCAAAGGCTCGAACCGACATGCGCGAATGGCAAGTCAAACGCCGCGAACGGACCAGGCAACTGATCGAGCTGGGCGGCCTGGTCGCCAAGGCCGATCTTGTCGAGCTGATCGATGATGATCGCGCCGCGCTCTACGGCGCATTCCTCACAGTCGCCGCAAAGCTGCGAGGGCCGGATGGCGCGCAGGCGCTGGTGTTGTTCCGGCGCAAGGGGAAGAGGGCTTTCGAGGCTGAGCAATCGAATGATGGATAGCGGCGCAGTCCGAACGGCAATTGGTGCGCTAATCCCGTCCTAAAATTGAGCTGGTCAACTCAGCCAATCCGCTAGCGTCTAGGTGAGCGGACAATGCATCTTTCTGCAGCAATTCCTCTGTCAAATGTGGATGGAATTTCTCGAACAAAAGGTTCGGCGAATGCGCAAATAGGTTCACCTCTTTGCCATCTGCCAAGGCCGAAAGTGCGTCAATCAAATCCGGGCTTTCGTCCTTTCCGAACACCTCGAGAAACCCATCGTGTGTCTGTACGGTAAAGCCGCTCGCCCGAAGCGCGAGTGCCAAGGTCGTTGTCCGAACGGAACCCGTTTTGGTCGCTATGACAGCAGCGTTGTCGCTGAGCTGCGCAATCCTTCCGGGGTCAAATTGCAGTTGGCCGTAATTGCTGCGTGCCTCGTCGAGTAGCTCCAGCGCAGTCGCATCAAGGTAGATCGGGCGCTTTTGTCCCTTCAGAACATCGAACATACGCTGGATCACCCGGTCATGGATGTTGCCAGGGTCGCCGCCAAAGATGGGCGGCACTCCGGCTTTCGCCGGTGCAACCAGGATGACACGATCCCGGTCGAGAACTTCCTGCACCAACCAGCGCCTGCCCGAAAAAATGAGAAGCATTCCCGGCGCGATCATGTTGTCGATCGGAAGTGTCCCAAGCTCCTTACCGCCGGAAATCAGCCGGTATTCCTCGGGTGTCTGAAATACGGCGTAGAAGCTATAGTGCTCAACCAGCTTCTCGCCATTGGCACCGAGCAGCAAAAGTCCATCACTGGTTTGCTCAATAAGCGCGACTTCGGGTTGCCCAAGTGCTCGCAAAACATCCAGGAAAAGCTGGGTATCGACCTGGCGGAATGGTCCGATTTGGCAGAGAATCCCGTATAGCTGTTGCGCTCGAATTCCTCCTCGCTCGGCAATCACCGATAGGACTTGGTGGACGAGGGTTGAGAGGTGCAGGACCTCGCGTTGCGGTGGTTCGCACCAGCCTTCCAAGAGCAATTCGATCATCGCTATGGCCCGCACCATCCCAAGGCGAAGACGGTCCGAAAAATTGCTCGTCGGCGTGAGCTTCGCCTCGACTGCGTATTGCCGAAGGATGGCTGGCTTGCCCGGTCGTCGCCCTGATCGGCCAAGCCTTTGCCTGAGTGATGCAACGCTGAACGGTGCGCCAATCTGGCCGACACAGGTCACATCGCCAATATCAATTCCCAGTTCCAGCGTGGAAGTGCAGATGGCAGTCGTCGGCGCAGTACCATCTTTCAGGCGACGTTCGACGAAGTCTCGATGCTCGCGCGATAGGCTGGCATGGTGAGGGTAAAACTCCTGCGGCAGGTGTTCCTTTTCGCAAAGTGCGCGCAACCGATCTGAGTAGATTTCAACTGCCTGACGCGCACCGCCAAAGACAAGATTGTCGCTGCCTCTCAGGTGTTCAAATAGGTGCTGCGCAATGGCATCCGTCGCTGAAGGGCCTTCATCGTCCTTATCGCCAGCAACGTAGCCACGGAGCTGAAGCTGCAATTCGGCTGATCCGCCCTCGGCAATGACCTGTTCGACTTCACTTGGGCTGTCAGGACGAAGATATGCCTTCGCCAGCTCCATATCACCCAGGGTGGCCGACAAACCAACCCGACGAATAGGTTTCTTGAGAGCAATTTCGAGGCGCGTGAGAAGCGAACGCATCTGGATGCCGCGTTCACTGTCGAGTACCGAATGCAATTCATCGAGAATGACTGCGCGCGTTGCGCCAAACAGCCTCGGAATCTCCAATCCGCGTCGAATGAATAGCGCTTCAAGGGACTCCGGGGTGATTAGCAGCACGCCTCTCGGTCGCTTGGTAGCCTTAGCCTTTACCGATGACGAAACGTCGCCATGCCACGGCGTGATAGGCATGTCTGTGTCGCGACAGATGTCTTCAAGTCGCCGCGCCTGATCGGTGATGAGCGCTTTCAGCGGCGCGACATACAGAACATCAAATCCGGAGTTCTCACTGGGTTCGTCGAGCACTTGGGACAGTAGCGGGAGAAATGCGGCTTCGGTCTTGCCTCCGGCGGTGCTGGCAGCGACAATCAGATCACGATTGCCGCCCATAAGCACGTGCGTTGCGCGCGCCTGAATATCGCGCAATTCCTTCCAGCCTTGCTGACGTATCCATTTCTGGATTGGTCGAGCCAGCCTGTCGAATGCCGCGCTCACAGTCGGAAGCTGGCTAGCTCGTCGCTCTCGGGAACAGCGCCAACGCTCTCATCCACGTCGCTCATGTCGTCACCAGAATCCTCCGCCACGTCGAGTTCTTCGATGAGGTCCGACCATTCGACGCCGGGGTTTTGTTCGAGCACCGCAAGAAGATTCACGAATGCCGTGACCGTGTTCCGAGGGGTTCTGAAATAGGCCTCCCCGATCCTGTCCGAACAGTGTGCCATAAACGCTTCCAAGGCGTTGTCTGGCAGGATTGCTTCATCGCCCTGCATGACAGCGCGAATGTTGGCTAGGAGCACAAACAGGTCTTCAGGCGTAAGGCTGGCCAGTCGAATGACCGGCCCGGAGAGATCGACCAGTCCGTCACGCGCAAAGGTGTTCTCTGCGAGGCGCGATTGGAGGGCCTCATAGCTGTAGAGGCCGCGCCGTGTGTTCATGAGGAATTCCGGCGTTCCTCCCATGAGGAAGCCAAGGTTCTCCGCGCTTCCTTGCAGAACGTCGTTCAGGATGCGCAGGATTTGCTCATAGTTGGCATTGCGGGCTTGCGATGAAGTCAGCTTGTAGAGGTTGACCATCTCGTCAAGGCCGACGAGCAGGCCCTTGTAGCCCGCTTCACAAACAAATGCCGACACCAGTTTGAGGTGATCATAGACGCTGGCGTCAGTGACGATTGTGCGAACACCCAGAGCCTTGCGAGCATCGGTTTTGGTTGCAAATTCGCCGCGCAGCCATCTGATCGCTGCCGATTTCAGCTCTTCATCGCCGGTTTCGTGCCCCTCCCAATACCGGCGGATCACCTGCGCGAAGTCGAAACCTCCGGTCAGTTCCTCGAAATGGGCAAGGCGCTGGCGAATGACCTCGTCTGTCGATTGTTCTTGAGCCTCGGCATCGTGCTGGGCCTGGCTGACAAACCGCTCGACAACACTTGGCAATGCACCGCCATCCGGCTTGGTGCGCGTGGCAAGGTTTCGCGCCATCTCAGCATAGAGGCCCCGTGCTTGCCCGCCGGTCGCGTGGATGCGTCGATCCGGGGCAAGGTCGGCAAACATGACGACCAGTCCCTTTTCGAGCGCCACAAGCCGGATCAGATTCATGAAGAAGGTCTTGCCGGAGCCATACTCGCCAATGATGAAACGAATGGCTGAACCGCCATCGGCGATCCGGTCCATGTCCTTGACGAGTTCTTCGATCTCACGCGCTCTTCCGACCTGGATGTGCCGAAGCCCCAATTTGGGAACAACACCCGCGCGTAGCGCCTGAACAATAGCGTCGCGTTCGCGCGGCTTCAGTCTCGACATAAATTAATCCCCCTTCGCCATCTCGGCTCTCAACGTATCGGCTATGTCCGGCGATACGTCATATCCGTCATATTCATCGAGCAATGCTTCATCGAATTTATCGAAAGCCCACTCGTTGACGAGCTCAAGCGCGCCAGAGGGCATGAGTCCTTGCTTACTGGCGATCTCGTCAAACTCTTCGTCAGTCCAGTGTTCGCGCTGGATTATCTGCTCCACAAGCAACGCGTGCTTGGGATCGAGGCCAGCCGTTGACGATGGAAGAGCATGTGCTGCGGCGGCCTCGTCGCTCACGTCTTCGTCGGCCGAGAAAATTTCGCCCAGTACGCTTGAAACGCGCTCGGTGTCATTTCGAATAGCGGCAATACGCGCTGCATCGAGCGAAGCTGCTTTGGCTTTCGGCTCGTCCGGTATTTGTTCGCCTGATGCTTCAGCTTCGGCGGCTTTGACGCGAACCGGGCCGTCAGGCACGTCGCCAGCATGGAGGTCGGCGTAAACGAGGCCAGCATCGATCCCCAGAGCCTTGTAGATCTTCTCGATGCAAGCCACTTCTTCAGACTGAATCACGCTGTCAGCGTGGGCAATCGCGACAACTGCCGCGCGCAGGGCTAGATGATGCTCAGCGTCCGCATCTTTCAGCTTGCTGCGCAGCCATGACATGTCTGGCGGAACATCGAGATACCATTCGAGGTTGGCGTGGAGGCGCTTTCTTTCAAGCTCAGTCAGGCCGCTAACAGCGTCGATCTTTTCACGGAGTGCTCTGCGTTCGGCTTCCACAATTTTGCTGTCGGCATGTGCGACGAAGGTCGTCAGCGCTAGTTCGAACAATTCGGTTCGATAGGCCGGGGAGACGTCTTCAAGCTGTTCGACCGGCTCGCCGAGTTCGAAGATCACAACGGGTTCGTCGATCTTCGGTCCGCGCAGCGAGAATCTTGGGTCTGGAGCCATACCGAATCCGATACGGGCGAGTGCATCCGCTGCGCCAGTCAGGTTCCGCTTGCCGAGCTTCTCCGGCATTTCTCCTTCCAGGCGCGAGATCACATCGATTGCTGGGACCAGCCCGCCTGCGGCTACTTGTTCGCGCGCCCAATCCTTGAGTTCTTCCAACTCGTCCGACGGAAACAGACGCCACAGCTCAGCAGGTAGGAGCGCCTGTGCTTCAATGCTCCCGCGGCCATCTGGATTTCGTCCAAGATACCGGCTGAACTTATCGAGTTCATCCATCGCCTCATCTGCGATTTTTTGCGCCTTCTGTACCGGCGACCGCAAATCAGTAACGTCGGGGATCGCCACATCTCCGCCATCTCCCGCCGTGAGATTGACCGAGCAATTGAACTCGCTGGATGCAGCACGATAGTCCATTTTCAGAAGCTTGCGAGGCGTTCGAACCTTTAAGCCATCAGGATAAAGCGCGTCGAACTTCAATTTGAAAAGTGCCTTGAATTCGTTGCCGCAGCGCTCGGCTGGAGTGCGAAGGCGTCGCTCTGGGTGGCAATGCAGCCAGAGATGCAGCCATTCGGCATCAAAGGCTTTGCCTTCGGCGATCATGCCGCCGAGCGCGAACTTCAGCGAAAATGGCAAATCCCAGCTACGGTTCTCAAGGATCGTCTGCTTGAGTGTCGCATCGTCCAAGGAGATGCCGCCCATCGCCATGATACGCGCGATGTCGAGAAACTCACCGAGATACCTCTGGGCGGAGTAATTGTGGGCGAAAAGAGCCTTCAGACGTTCCACCTCTGCAACGATTTCAGGCTTCTCATCGTCGGGTGGTTGGTCGACCAGAAACCTGCGCTCCAGACCATAGAAGAACAGGAACATGTAGCCGGGGTTGATCGCCCCGTCTTGGCGACCACCAGCCAGCCAGTCGAGATAGGTGGCCCTGCAAACGGCAGGAATGCTCGAATATCCCGGCCAATATGACATGTTATCGCCATTCTTGTCCGACCCGGACCGCGCGACGGATAACGATGGGTCGATATACGCTCGACAGCTCTCGCCATAGTAGGATGAGCCAATACGTGGCGGCTTGCCCACGTAGACCATCCCATTGATCGTGCGACCTGCAATGGTGACGGATTGCCCTTTGCGCACCCAACCTTGCGACCTTGCCGGTGGCTTTTCCTTCGGCTTATTGGGCTTCGAATGCTGATTTAGAAATTGGTTCGCTTGGCTTTGCCGGGTCTGCTTTTCAGCGGCTCTTCGCTCCGCCGCCGCTTCAAGTTCGGCCCTCGCTTGCCGCCCGGCCCGGATGAGCTCGGCATTATTCTGTCGTGGCTGGTATGCTCCGGGTTGGTTCAGTTGTTCTTCTTCTCTCCCCAGCGGGACAGGGCTATTTGCGAGTTTCTCTTTCTCTGAGATTTTGGTTGCGCGACGTTTTTCGTACCACCACACAAAAGCGATCGGCGCGAAAAATGCGAACAATGCTTCAAGCGCGTCGGGTAGACTGTCCAATGCAATTGCCGCGATTATTACGCAAACAAAGAAAGAGACGACGTAAAGTCCGATAATGCGGATGATTTTCCAGACAATCGACATATGCACTGCCTGCCATTTTGCGAATGAGAGGTCACGCTGATTTTCGCCAAGCGCATATTCGGTCAGCCGAGAAGTACTTTCTCCAGAACCTCAATCAGCTCGTTCCGCTTCTCAGGCAGCATCTTTTCCAGATTCCGCTGCTTCCACAAGACTGCTGGCAAGTGCCTTGCTTCCGGTATGTCCAGAAGCTCCCAGTCCGGGTCACCGCGCTTGAAGCCGATCAAGAACTGGCGGTGCGCGTCTGGCATCTCGCCAACCATCGTGGCGACGAGTGTCTCGCGCGTAGCCTCAAGCTCGGCAAGTTCGACATTCTCTTGTGTCATGCCGATAAAACCGCGCTTGAATTCCTCCGCCAGCGGTTTGCGGGTCGGAGCGAGCACCTCGGCCATCGGGCGATTGTGGCTGATGAGATAGACGAGGAATGCGCGCCGCAGTTCGTCGCCTATACCTTCATTCGCCAGCAGGTCTCGCACATCGAACAGGTCACGCGGGTGCTGGCGGTCCAGCGCCGCCACGATCTTTCCCGCATAAAGGTCGGGGAAGGAAACAACCTGCATTTCGGCGAAACCGAACGTGTCTTCGACTGCGGGAACGACGCTCATGACCACGGGGTCGTAGACGGTGCCACGCAAGACAGGCGTGACTTCGATCTTGATCTGAACGCCTTCGGAGCGGACGATGAGCTTGGTGATGATGTTATCGCCTGCTGAACGTGATGGAGCGACCGCCGCGCCCGGTATCCCGCCTTCGATCCGCTCCTTGATCCGCACCATCGCCGCGTCGATAGCGGCGAGTGATGCCGCGCGATCCTCGACCGGCAAGTAGGTCAGGTCGATGTCCACCGAGAGGCGCGGCAAGGCGCGCACGAAAAGGTTGATCGCTGTGCCGCCCTTGAGCGCGAAGCCCTGCTCTTGCGCTACGAACGGGATTGTACGGATCAGGAGGGCAACCTGCTTCCGATAGGCGTCCTGGAAGGCCATTTCCTATTGCCCTCCAAGATCGGTAGGCACCGTGATGTCGTATTGCGGATCGAGCCTGCCCCCCTTCACCAGAACTCTTTTGCCGGAACCCAAATCGATGTTGGCCAAGTCGAGTTTCGGTCGCCACGCATGGCGGTGCCGGTCGGCAAAGAACAGGAACAGCCGCTTCACCTTCACGCTGGAGCAGGCTTCGAGAAGAGTTTGCAGGCGACGAGGGCTGAGATCGCTCAAGCCTTCCATCAAGGCATCGACCTGATGAAAGCTCTCATGCTTGGGCAGTTCATCGAGCAATTCGAGAACGGCGCGTTCCTTGCTCGAATAGCGAAGCGGCAATTGCGCGCCAGCGGCACTATACATGGTGGGGCTTGGCAATGGCGGCGTGTCGGCATCTGCCGGAAACAGGCGCAAGCTGTTGTGCCATGCGAATGTCACGTCGAGCGGCAATTCATCGAGCCAGGTTGGTGGTCGTGTCGGTCCGTAAAGGTGAACTACCTGGACGTTTGCCGAAAGGTAGTGGGCATAGCCTTGCTGTTCGAGTGCCGTGCGGCCGCCAACGGTCAGTGGAAGGTCAAGCATGGTCTGGAGCGAGATCACGACCTGCTGCCAGGTCATAGGCCCGCGTGAACGGCGATAGACCCGTCGCGCTGGGCTATCCAGCCAGCCGGAACTTACATACTGGCTGCGCAGCGCGGACGAATAGCCATTGGCCTCCAGCCAGGCGGCATCGACCAGAAGTCCTTCCGGAAGCTCCTGCTGGAGTTGGTTTAGCTTGCTGTCCAAACGCGTAGCCATGCTTAGTGTTTTGCCACTTGTGTAAACTCGCGTCCAGTTTGGAATGACCTCAAAAGACTAAGCTTGACTTAGCGTTCTGGCAAATCTTCAAACCGCGAAGCCAAGCCGACTGCGCGAAAGAAGACATGATTCGTCCGCGAAATCCGGCAACGCTGGCGCGTAAATCCGTCGTCACCGTCGCAAATCCGCGCGTGTCATTCGCAAAATCGCGTCGAACGAAAAAGATTCTCAGAGCCAAGGGCAACAGAGCGGTTTGTCCGTAAAGGTCTCGGACCGTCCATAAACGGTTCAAATAGTGCAAATCGTTGAAGAATTCCCCGAATTCCAGCTGAACCTGACCCTTGCGACTTTCAGAAAAGTTCTCATTATGTTCCGCAGAGGGGCTGCCAATGTCAAAGAGAGAATGCCCTATGTCGAATACCGAACGCATCATCCGCCTCAAGACCGTGCTCGACCGCACCGGCCTTTCCCGCTCCACCATTTATCGCAAGATCGCCGAGGGCACATTCCCGTCGCAGGTCAAGATCAGCATCCACGGCGCGGGTTGGCACGAGTCTGCCATCAATCGCTGGATCGCCGACCCCGCTCACTATCGTGAAGAGGAGCCGGCGGAATGAGCGGCCATCAACCTGTCGAGCCGATCTGCGTCAGGATCAATGACGCTGCCCGCATGATCGGCGTAGGGCGCACGAAGCTCTACGAATTGATCTCCTGCGGGGAACTCGAAACGGTGAAGATCGGCAAGGCAACGCACGTCACCACCCTTAGTCTGCACAGGTTCGTGAGGGTTAGAATGGAAACCAGTTGCCGCGCGAAAAACGAGTGACGGCATCTTAACATTGCTCCGCTAATTTCGCCCGGACTAGGAGATTCCAATGGAACGTGTTGCGGGCGGATTTTTCAAAAGCATCTTCGGAATTATCATCGCAATTTGCGGCATTCTCGTGCTTGTCTCATGGGCAGCGATGGATTCGGTGGGTGGATCAATGTCGCCGGGCATCCTGATACCGCTAGCGATTATCGCCTGGATTTTGCTCCGTAGGCGCAAAGCGAAAGAGGTCGAACCCGCGCAAGCGCAGTCAAGGCCTCTTCCGGCGATCAATATGGGTGACCGACTTGAAGGCGTTGGCGCAATGATCGAGGTGCGCTCGGCTGGCCTCGCGATCACGCGACAAGGCGCATCAAGCTTTTTCATTCATGGCTTGAAGGGTGAGAAACTCCTGCCATTCAAATCAATAACAGCCGTTCAGGTGAGGGAACCAACCCGAAAAATGAGCGGATACATCCAATTTTCCTTGTTGGGCGGCATCGAAAGCAATCGCGGAATTTGGGATGCCAGCAAGGACGAGAACACAGTCCTCTTCGCCCATGAGCAACTCACGCGCTTCCTCGCACTTCGAAATTTGGTCGAAGAAAGACTCTCTGGCCCGCAGAATTCAGAAAGCCGCTCCACGCGAACGCAAGACCTTGCAACTCTCGCCGCGTTACGTGCTGATGGACATCTCAGCGAGGAGGAATTCGCTGCGGAAAAGGCAAAACTCCTCGCGAGCTGAGAAACTCGCAAGATGAGGGGCTTTCAGGTGTTCAGAAAGCCCGCCCAAAGTGCCATTAGCTCGCGCCGTTTTTCGAAGAAGTCGGTGCGGCGATAGGCGGCTTCGACCTGGTTGCTCAGCTTGTGCGCCAATGCCTTGTCCGCAACCTCCTTCGGAAAGTCGGTCTTCTCCGCCGCCCAATCGGTGAAAGCGGAGCGGAAACCATGGACGGTCGCGCCCTTGATCCCGGCATCGCGCAACAGCTTGGTCATTGTCATGTCGCTGATGGGCTTCTCGCCATTGTTGGAGAAAACGAGGCCATCGTCGCTCGTCCGCAGTTTCCAGCGCCGACACAGAATGGAAACCGCTGCCTTAGAGAGTGGAACCACATGCGTTTCCTTTGCCTTCATGCGCACGCCGGGGATGGTCCAAACTGCCTTGTCGAGGTCGAACTCGTTCCAGACGGCCTTGCGCGTCTCACTCGACCGCACGGCGTTGTAGATTGTGAAACGCAGGGCATCGCGGCCCGTGGTCGGTGACGCGGTCGCCAGATTCTTCATGAATGCTGGAATCTCTGCATAGGGCATGGCCTTGAAGTGTTCGACCTTGTCGGTCTGGCGCGGCAATCCCTTGCGGACTGAGCGCAGCGCGGCCTCTTCTTCCCGCCATCCCTTGATATGCGCGAAGTCGAGCACTGCACCGATGCGCTGCAAGATTTTACGAGCAGTGTCAGGGATTTCAAGCCAGATGGGCGTGAGCACCTCGACGACGTGGGTGCTGTCCACCTGATCGACGGGCTTCCTGCCGATCAGCGGGAAGACATGGTTCTCCATGCTGGAAATCCAGTTGCGGTAGTTCTGGTTCTTCCAGCCGTCCTTCAATGCCTCATAGCATTCGCGCGCTGCGGTTTCGAAGCTCGGCACCACCTTGCGCGACTTTCGCCGCTCCGCCAATGGATCGATCCCAGCGCGAACCTGGCGGCGCAATGCGGCTGCGGCGTCCCGCGCCTCAGTCAGCGTTACATCGAGCGCCGATCCCAATCCGTAGTCGCGCCGCCTGCCGTTATGCTGCATCCGCAAGACCCAGCTGCGGGAGCCGCTTTCCTTCACGAAAAGACACAAGCCACGGCCATCAACGTAGCGACCGGGCTTGGCGTTCTTCACCTTCAATGCTGTCAGTGCCATAGGTTATACACACCATAAAATTGTTCCAACTTTCGACCCCACATGGTGATCGAAATGCAGGCAAACGGGGGCGATCAACCGTGAACACGGTAGAAGACAAATCCCTGATTTTACAGAGTAGTTAGGGACGTCCCGGCACTGCCTGCGACAGAAGTTTTAGCAATGTCGGGTGCGCCACCCCCAAATTCTGAAATTCCAACTTAAGCTGCAAGAGGGCCGATTGCAGACCGTCTGGTTTCATACGACTAAATTACCGAAGCAGACATTCCGCTCACGACCCAGTTGCGGACGTCAGCACCGGCCCGCGACTGCTCGCTTCTCGCTCAACAAAATCGAAGCTAGAATTCTCTCGAAACTGCAATGCTAAATGTTCGAGGCTGAAGCGGTGTGGCTTGTTCCTGCTCCAAGACAGTGAATGGATTTCCGAACGAGAAACGGTTGTTGGATTCATCAAAAAGATTGCGGATTGTGAGGGTCAATCGATTGTGTCCGAGGCGGTAATCAAGCCAAGCACTGACCATCGAGAGGTTGCCCTGATCCAGTTCCAGGTTAGGTTGAGGCGCTAAGACAGATTCGCCCACAAAGGTGTAATCCGCCCCGATCCTTAAGTTTGATTGCTCGCGTTCAAACAGCGATTGTCGTGCGGTCAGTGTAATCCCGAGCTCCGGGATGTTTGGAAACTCGCCCTCTTCGCCAACTGCTCCTTGCTCAATCGCTATCGTATCCGAACGTGAAAGGAAGGCTCTCGTTTCGACCTCGAAGCCGTCCCAAGGTTCTGCGGTCAAGGAGAGGTTGACCGAGTAAATCTCACCATTTCCGACGTTAGTAGTGAAGGGGAATCCATTCTCATCGATGAGGTCTGATTGGATGTTCTCCCAGTCAGCGTATGAGAGCGAAAAGTTGAATTGTGTAATGCTCAGAGCCGGGAACGTGCCACGGATGCCAATTTCATAGAATGTCACTTCATCTGCATCGAAGTTCTCAATGTCAGGGTCGTTGATATCATCCACGACAATGGTCGAGCCTCCTGCGCGAAACCCTTCGTGATAGCGTGTATATGCGTACCAATCGTCGTTTAGCCGATAACCCAGCGCGAAAGTCGGAAGGGCTCTAAATTGGCCTCGCTTTGGCTCAATGTCCTCCTGCGCACCCAGGTCGAGTTCGGTGACTGTCCTCGTATGAACCAGCCTAAGACCAAGAGTAAGATCGACCCGGTCGATCGGTTCGAAGTTCACTTCGCCAAAGCCAGCGATCTCCCTCGTTCCGACTTTCAGGACTTCGAACTCGTCGAGATCGGCCTCGGTGCCGATATACTGGCTGCGTCTGTCATCATTCTGAAGAGCTGAAATCCCAGCCAGCCATTGGAAACGACCGACCGTGCCATTGACGCGCGTCTCATGATTGAGGAGTTGCACGCTGCGCTGTTCTTCGAACAGTTCCGGCAGACCCTCGGCACTTACGGAATTGAAATCAAACCGCGTTTCAAGGTCGCTTTCTGTCCAGTTCGTAGCAGAGACGAGGTTCACGCTGTCCCAGTTGCGAGAGATGGTGAGACCTGCGAGCGACACATCGCTGCTGAATGGCTGGGCCACTGCCGAGCTGCGCGCATACGTGCCGATGTCGGGCTGTGAATACTGCCCGTCTTCCGTATCAATATCCTGTTGCAAAGCATCGAACTGCACATCCCAATCCGAGAAAACGGTTGTGGCAAAACTCGCCCGCCAACCTGCAATGGTGCTGTTGTTCACATTCTCTAGATCACGGCTGACATCATCAATGTAGCCAGGCAAATTCTGCCGATAGCCAACCACGCGCAGCGCGCTGCTATCGCCGATGGGCAGATTGAATGACCCGGAGAATGATCCGGCAGCGCCTCCGCCCTCAACCGAAGTCAGCTCCGCGCTGGCAAAGGCAGATAAATCATCGGCGTCAGGCGAATTTTGCCCGATCCGAAGCATCCCTCCGATCGAGCCAGCCCCATATAGCGTGCCTTGCGGTCCCTCGAGGATTTCAATGGATCGCAAGTCCGTCGATCGAAGGTCCGGATTGGGTGCAGAATAGACGAGGCGGTATTCATCGAGGTAAACGGCGGTTGTCGATTGGCTGGGCCCGTTGAAACTGCTATCGGCAAATCCCCTGATGAATATCTTGTTTCTGCCTGGTCCCAGATGCGTGGTCGCGAAGGCGGGAAGGCTAGCGGCAATGTCTTCAATGCCCTCCGACGCCCTAGCCGAAGATACATCAGCAAGATCGAGCACTGACGCAGAACCAGGGTAGGTCTGAAGTTCCGCATCGTTCTTGGAAGCTGTAACAATAATCGGTGGCCCGGTCGTCTGTCTTGCTTCGGGCGCTGATCTTCGAGGCGGCGTTCTCGGCGTGGTCCGGGAAGTAACGGGACGCGACGCTGGTCTTGGACGCTCGACGATCCGAAAGGCATGCCCCGATAGTCTCCGGTAGGTATAGGGAGTGCCGTTCAACAACCGGCGAAGGGCAGTCTCGGCTGTCATGCGACCACGGACCTGCCTTGTCCTGATCTGGCTCATGCCTGATTGGGTGCCGCCAATCGTTACGCCGGTCTGACGCGCGAGGTTGTTGATCGAAGCGATGAGATTACCTGCTGGGACATCGATTTGGCGCGGTTCATCGTGGCCGGCGTTGGCAGCGCTCGGCACAAACGCGAGCGCAAAGGCGCTCAGAAAGCCTAGGATTAGCTGGCGAAGACCCATCCATCGGGACTAGTTTGTGCGGTGCAGCCAAGCAAGTCGGCGATCAACGAGATGTCTTCTTCTGGGTCGCCGGAAAGCTGGATTGTGCCCGCAAAGTCTGCTGGCGGGCTACAACTTCCTTTCTCTAGGGATACTCCGACAATCCGTGAGGCATCGAGCAAGACCTGATCGACGCTCGCCCCGGTGTATTCCAGACGCTGCTCAGTCCAACCGCCGATCGTTGCCGGATCAAAACGGGCCACCTCGAGCGAACCCGCCACTATGTCAAAAAGCCCGATCTGCCCGGCTTCAAGGCTGATTGTCTGGTCGGCATGGAGCAGGTCCACTGCGCCTTCCGAAACCGAGATGCGATGCTCGTTAGTGCCCTTGGAAACGTTGAAGACCGTGCCACGATCGACAATTGTTAGATTGCCGACAATAACGCGAATACCGGACGAGTATTCTGGGCCCACAGCGAAAAGCACCTCGCCGTCGATGAGCTCAAACTCGGAAGCATCGCTCGATACCTGAATAAGCTCCGTATCGCCGTTAAGCGTCACATTCAGCCCTCTCGCAATCTCGAACTCGCGTAGTTCTGCCGATCCTGTTGCGAGGCGAACTGGTTCATCGTTCGATGGGAGAATGCCAGGTATCAGAGCAAGCGAAGCGACCAGCAACAGAGCAGCGGAAGCGGCCATCGCCCAAGGCTGCCAACGACGCTCGGCAAATTCTTCCTCAACTGTCTCTTCGGGATACTGTTCAAGATAATCGACGAAAGCGCTCTCGTTTTCCGAGACGATGTCATACGCTACGGCATGTTCGGGCGCGCCATCCATCCAGTCCGTGAATGCGGCCCATTCCCCGGCTAAGGCCTCGCCAGCATGGAGTTTGGCGCGCCATTCAGCAGCGCGCTTCATGATTGCATCGGATGGTCGCTGATTTGCCATATCTGTGTCTTTTGACGCCATCACGATGGCAAATCCTCAGTTTGTCTGGTGCGAAGTTCTGCAATGCGCGCGTAAGCTTTCAGCAAGTGCTTCTCCACGCCGCTGACTGAGATCTCCAGCTCGGCTGCAATCTCCTTTTGCGTGTATCCCTCGATTCTCGCTTTCCGAAATACCATCAATGTGCGCTCAGACAGATCTTCCAGTGCAGTCTCAACCTCGCGCAGCTCGACATTTGCATCGATGCTCCGCTCACCGCTTTCGGAATTCTGCTGACTTGTTGTTTCCCCATATGCTTCGTCGCGCTTCTCCCGCCGCTGGCGCATTTTACGCGCATCCAGCACGACATTGTCGGCGACCTTGTATATGTAGGGCAAGGGATCGCGTATGGGCCCGCTCGGCTCTATCCGACCCAGCTTGATCCAGGTGTCGTGAAAGCGATCTTCGACTTCATCGGTCTCGCCCCGCATGCGAACCCTCAGGAAGCGTATGATTGCGTCCTTATTCAGGAGCAGAAGGGCTTGGAGGCTGTTTTCCGGCGCGTTCACGACCGCGCACCTGTGCAAGGCACGCTAATGTGGCTAGAGGCCTGAAAAAATGCACGATCAGCCATCTATCCGAGCTGTAGCGAAACAAACAGGAATGAGCCACTTTTGCCTAAGAAATTCTCGTCGACTGTGGGCAAGTTTGACCGGGCATTGCTTGATGGGCTGAATGGCGCCCGATTGGTCGCAAAGCGCAAGCGCTTCACGGCTGTCCGCGACATCACGGCCCTAGGCGGAGATGCGTTTCTCATTGTCGGCGGACTGCTAGCTTGTGCGCTTCAAGCGACGCTTGCAGGTCCAGTCGCGGCAGCAAAACTGTTCGCTTTTCTTGCTTTAGGACGAGGCGCTGCATGGGCGCTCAAAGCCATTTTCCGGCGCAAAAGACCCTCGGATCCAGTGGCAGGCGTCGAGACCTTCACTTCGAGTTTTCCGAGTATTCACACGTTTAATGCCTCCTGCTTGTTTACCGCCCTTGGCTTTGTTTCCTCTCAAGGAAACGCCGGTGTCGCTCTGGCTTGCGGTGCTGTCCTGGCGGCGCTCGTCGGAAGCACTCGTCTGATTTTTCGAATACACTGGCCAAGCGATGTGCTTGCCGGATACGCGTTAGGCTTGGCTTACTCGGTTGTGGCACTCGAACTCTTGCTCTGAACGACTGAGGCAAAACCTGCCCCGTGTCGTCTCTGCTCCGAAACAACACTTTCGGAGCGCATCTTGGCATCTTGGACAGAGACAAACGCCCCTACTGATTGCGGAGAATGGACAGCAATCGTTCTCGCTGGCGAAAGGCCCGACGGCGATCCCTTAGCAAGGGAGCTTGGCGTCCCCGCCAAGGCACTGATCGAAATTGGCGGCAAGACAATGCTGTCGAGGGTCCTGCAAGCTCTGTTGGACAGTCCGAAGATCAAGCGCGTCTTGGTCCTTGCACAGCAGATCGATCAGATCGCAGTGTCGGAACCATCCGATGTCTTGAATGATCCTCGCGTCGACACGGCGCGCAGCGGCAATGGCATTGCAACAAGCATTGAGGCGGTAATTGGCACACGCCAAGCGCCGTGGCCGGTTCTCGTCACCACCGCAGACAACGCGCTGCTTACCTCTGAGCGCGTAGATGATTTTCTTACCCAGTCAGAAGGGGCCGATGTTGCGGTCGGATTGGGCGAACGTTCGATCGTCGAACAGGATTTCCCAGACACAAAGCGAACTTGGCTCAAGTTCTCTGACGGGCACTTTTCGGGAGCCAATCTCTTCGCACTTACAACCGAGCGCTGTCTTCCAGCCTTGCGGCATTGGCAGGCGGTCGAGCAAGACCGCAAGAAGGGACTGAAGCTGATTGCTAGCTTTGGGCCGATCCTCTTGTTGCGAGTGCTGACACGCACGATTGGCCTAAAGGATGGCTTCGCCAAGTCGGGAAAGAAGATGGGCTTTGATGCCAAAACCGTCGTGCTCGACGCCGAAGCCCCTATCGATGTCGACAAGAATGATGACTTAGAATTGGTTGAGCGAATTCTTGCCCAAAGGCCAACCAAACTGCTTCCTTCTAGTCAGAAGAAACCGGTTCTTGCTTCCGGCGCAACATCGCCAGCGTCGGCACCGCCAGCACGAGTAGCCCAGCGTAGCTAGCGATCAGGAGGGCAAGACCAAGGTCACCGAGACTCATCTGGTCGCCGAGCGTAAGTATGGCCGTCACCGACAAACCCACGATAGTTGCTCGCGCCAGGACCGGAGATAATGCCCGACCGCTTCCCAGCATGAAGGTTTCGCAGATTGCAGCGAGAAACAGGGCGGGAAGCGTCCAAGCAATGACGGACAGAAGAGAACCAGCGCCCAGATACTCTTCACCGGCAAGAATGCTGACAAAGATACCTGCTCCCAAGAAAAGTATAGCGCCCGCCGGGACCGAGACCAATAGAGAGGTTAGCCCTACGTGGCGCATGACTTCCTTGAGCCGCTCACCTTTTGCCGCCTGGAGCTTTGAAATCTCCGGAAAGAGGCTGCGCATCGCCAGTTCAGCGGGAGCAAGAACGGCGTCCAGCAGCGTCTGCGCCAACCGATATGCCCCTGCGGCAGACGGGCCAAGAACGCCACCAATGACCAGCGTCATCAGAGGAAGAGCGCCTTGTTGCAGAGAAGCGTTAAAGTTTGTTCCGAGCAGATATCTCCACAGGACTGAGCCGGATATGGCGGAACGTATGGATCCCGCCTTGCTCCGCAAAAGGTCTTTGCTCTTGGCGACGGCAAGCGCGCAGACCCATAGGAATGCGTCACCTAGGATGTCAGAAAGCACCCAGGCTATCACAACCGCCCAAAGCGGAGCGCCCATAAGATACGCGATGCACACGCCGATCAATCGTACGCCAGGGGTCACCAGGCTTTGCCAAGCCATCAAATCGAACCGATCTGTGAGGCGGAGAATACCTGTCGGTGTCCCCGCCACTTGCAGGGGAACAATGAGACAGTACGCGGCGGCAAGGTGCGCTACGTCTGCCGGTATGCTGACGATCGACGCGAAGCTTAGTACAAAAGCGCCGCCAAGCGCCATCGCTGCCAAGCCCACGACAAAATCGATAGCAGCAAGTTTCAGCCACAGTCTGCGGACTGAACCGAGGTCGTCTCGCTCGTACGGTTCGGCCCCAAAATGGACAAGTGCCTGCCACGATTGGAATTTCGCGATTGCCGCGACGCTCTGGGCGACGCTCCGAAACAGCATCAACAGACCGAAATCTGTCAGGTCGAGAATGCGCGCCGTGACCGCAATGGATGCAAGGTGCAGTACTGCGCCGGCAACTTTACCGGCGCCCATCTTACCGGTGTTACGGAGCACTCTGCGTAAGACATCATCCTTAAGCCAAACGCGCATCAATGATTCCAAAAGTCGAACTACGCTCGGGCACTATGGGAGTGCGCGAGCATGAGCAAGCAAATGGAAATGCGTGAAGCGGTGCGAGGATCTGAGAGTGCACCGGTTCGTACTGACGATTCCTACTTTCCGGCATTGAGTGACAAGGTCGGGTGGCTAGGCTTTCTGGCTGCCGCGCTCCCGCTTCTGGCTATCATCTCGCCCATCAATCACGACGAGACACAGTACATCGCAGCCGCTCAACTGGCGAGCGAAGGCTTGGTCCCGTTCCGTGACTTCCTCCATCTTCAGACGCCCTATCAGATCTATCTCTTCGCGCCGCTTTTCAGCATATTCGGAGGAAGCGGTTTTATCGCTGCGCGCGTGGCGTCGGGAATGCTGGGCGCTGGGATACTTGCGACCACCTTCTTTGCGCTGCGAACAGCGAGGGTTGAAAAATCGCGAGCGGCCATTTGCTGCATTCTGCTGTGGCTGTGCCACACTTTTGTTTTCAGCGTGACAGTCGTTCGCAATGACGCGCTGTCTGCATTCCTGCTCACTATCGCCATCTGGATTGCCGCGAGCCAACTATCGGACAAATCCGAAGGCGAGAGACGTGCGGTCCCCTGGTTTGTTGCGGGTGCCCTGCTCGGCCTCGCTGCAGGCACCAAGATCTCATATCTGGCTCCCGCTCTTGCTTTCGTCGGGTTCCCCTTATGGGCGTTCCTGCTCAAAGCCTTTCCGCCTCGCGAAGCACTTACGCGATCAGCATCAATCGGGTTTGGATTGGTCCTCGCGCTCCTGCCACTTCTCTGGTTTCGCGACATCGCACCGCTTGCGTTCGATTACGGAAACTTCGAATACCACGCTAAGGCACCGCTGGCCTGGTACGCAGCCAATGGGTTGGAGGACCGGCTAACACTGCTGGCGAAGGTACGAGACGTACTGCTCACGCTTGTCAGGGGTCCGGCCCTTGTTGCCCTAGCGATCTATGGCTGGCTGCGGCTGCGCTCGTTCAGAAATCGGAATGTGCAATCGCCATCCTTGATCTTTATCGATGTGCTCGTTTTGGCAGGGCTCGCTGCCACCGTCGCCCCCACTCCGACTTGGCGACAATATGCGATGCCTCTTTTGCCGCCGCTATTCATCGGACTTGGCCTCGTTTGGCAGGACGCTGGCAAGAAGCCGTCTAAGACGCTGCAAATCGCCAAAGCGGCCATGCTGATCGCTGCGATCGTCGGAATTGGGCAGCCCCTTTTTCAAGTTTGGCAGGGAACACTGGGTTCCGAAGTGTCTCCACTGACGATCAGCAAAGAGGGAGCTTATCTCGCTAAGGAGGCTAGAAATGCAGGTCTCGACGGCGAGAGTGTGAGCCTGAGCCCTGAAGTCGTGCTGGCGAGTGGCTTACCGCTAGATCCCACGTTTGCCACAGGCCCGTTTGCTTATCGGACTGGTTCAATGATTGCGCCAGCAGATCGCCGGACAATGAAGGTGACGTCGGTCGAAAGCGTGCGGGCCTATCTTGAGCAAACTCGGCCCGATACCATCGTAACGGGCTACGAGAACTTCGATCATGTCGACGCCATAGGATTGGAGACCCCGATTGAGGCCTATGCCAAGGCGAACGGCTATCTTCGTGTAGCAAGCCCATTCGGCGAAGCCGTGTTCTGGTTGAGGACCGACCAGGAATGACCCTAAGGGGCAAGATCGGCGCAGTCGTCTACGACTTGCGAGCGAGCGGTGTAGTTCGCAATCTTCTGCGCATCGCTGAGCGTGCCCGCAGCGATGGGTTTGACTTCGAAATCTGGCCTCTGAGAGCCCAGGGCGAATTTGTGATTCAGGCCAAGGACACCGCACCGGTCAACCCAATCCTGTCTGTGCCAGTCAATGCACAGCGCGATCTGGATTCACTTTTCCATCAAGATGCGTTGGCGGAAGCTCTTGGAAAGCGCGCTCCAGCTCTAGTCTTTTCCGCGGGCAATCAGATGCACTGGCACTTGGCGAAAGCTCTCCAGAAACTCCCGTCCGATGTCCGCCCCCGCGTTGTGGGCAGAGTGAGCAATGCTGTCGTCTCGCTTGGAGAGGCAAACCCGCTCTTTCGGGCTGTCATCAAGCCGCAGGAGAGATTCCAGTATCAGGCGATGAACCATGTCGTGGCGGTTTCGCAGGAACTACGAAATCAATTGGTCGGAGGCCTTGGATTGGAAGCAGAGCGCGTCTCGTGCATTCCCAACGGGATCGACGTGAACCGGTTTTCGGGCGGGCAGGACGGAGCGGCAGCAATTGAACGCCCAGTCATTCTGGGCATTGGCCGACTGTCCAAACAAAAGGATTTCGGCACGTTGATCGATGCCGTGGCAAAGTTGCGCACCTCACAAAGACCAATCCTGCGTATCCTTGGAAGAGGCACCAATGCGTGGAAGGCCAAACTGACAAATCATGCCAAGAGCAAGGGCATTGGAGACCAACTTGAACTGCTTGGTCATGTCGATGATGTGGCCATACATTTGCGCCGCGCGGACCTGTTCGTTTCATCCTCACGCTGGGAAGGCGCCAGCAACGCGGTGCTAGAGGCGCTGGCTTGCGGGACACCAATTGTCGCGACGAAAGCCCCTACCGGAATTGAAGAGGTCTTGCTCCCCCTGGGCCGAGACATTCTGGTGCCAGTAGGCGATCCAGATGCGTTGGCACGGGCTATCGAGACACGCCTTGGCCAACCTCGTGGTTCAGATGGTTTGATCGAACGAGCACGTGACTTCGGTCTGAGTTCGACACTCGATAGGTACAGCCAAATGTTCACAGAGCAACTCAGTTTGGCTGAGCGTCCTTCTCATCGCTCTCCCCGAACACCAGCCGCGCACTTGCAATATAATTGACAACCAGACCAGCGATCGAGCCACATGCGACTGCTAGCGCCGGATGAGACAGCAATCCTGATCCCCATGTAACAAGCGCGACATAGGTCAGATAATTGACCAATCCACCGCTAGTGTTTGCAAATACGTATCGTAACCATTCTATGATGGTGGGAGGCGTCTTTGCGGCAAAAGTGAAACGCCGATTGACGGCCCAGGTGAAGGTCGCGGCGCTCAGATAGGATGCAGCGCGCCCGGAATAGAGTCCAAGGCCGATTGCAAAGGCACTATAGAGCGCGGCAACATCGACGAGAAATCCCGCCGCGCCGACGAGCGCAAAGCGCACAAACCGTCCGAACTGCACCTTAGTCTTGGCCTTCTGGGCCACCCAAAGTCGTGTGCACGCCGGGCACGGCCAAATATCGCATACGCTTTGCCTCCTGTCGGCCCCTTGTCACGGTCTGGAGGATGAGGCCACTGAAGAAGAACAGGAATGCAAGAAGCATCAATGCACTGGATAGGATTGCCGTGGGGAAGCGCGGAACAAGCCCGGTTTGAAGATAGGTTCCGACAATCGGCACAGCCAGTGCAATCGAAACCAGCGAAAAGACCAGTGCAAAGGTAGCAAAGAGCTGCAGCGGGCGCTCTTGCTTCAGCAGGTTGATGATCGTCCCCAGGATCCTGAAGCCGTCATGAAATGTTCGCAGCTTACTTTCGGAACCGGGCGCGCGGTCACTAAATCGGATCGGCATTTCGCAAGCGGGCATTTCAAGCTCCAAGGCATGGATAGTGAGCTCTGTTTCGATCTCGAAGCCGCCAGCCATAACCGGAAACGACTTCACAAACCGGCGCGAGAAAACCCGATACCCGCTCAACATGTCGCGGAACTGATCGCCAAAAATCTTGCGCACCAGCACGCTCAGCATCCAATTGCCGAACTCGTGGCCCGGCCTGTACGTGCCCTCTTTTTCCTGCTGCCGTGCGCCGACGACCATATCCAGACCTTGCGCCTGAAGCGCTTCGACTAGGTGGCCAGCGGCGCTCGCATCATAAGTATCGTCAGCGTCGCACATCAGGTAGATATCAGCCTCGATGTCCGCAAACATCCGGCGGACTACATGACCTTTACCCTGCCGTGGTTCGCGCCGGACAATTGCGCCCGCATCCAATGCGATCTGGACCGTGTCGTCTGAGCTATTGTTGTCATAAACGTAGATTGTGGCCCTTGGCAGCGCTCTGCGGAAATCTTCGATGACTTTTGCGATACCGCCCGCCTCGTTGTAGCATGGAAGCAGGACCGCAATTTCCGGGTCGTTCGCAGGCCAGCTGCGGTCAGGACGGTGCTCTGCCTTTTCGCGCTCAAGAAGCATGTTCTGCCTCCCCATCTTGAGCGCTGACTTGAGGCGTCAGCCGATAGGTGACAACGAACCCTACGTGATCGGACAACTCTTTGCCGGCGTTGGCCGCGCCGAAGGGAATTGAGGTTCTTGTCGCCTCTAGCTTCCATTTCGGTGATGAGAAATAGAACTGATAATCCGCGCCGTGGCTGATGACTTCATCAATGCCGAGCGATCTATGACCTTGTGAAGCCAGAACTCGCAGCCCGTCGTTTTGATCTCCGACATCAAGCGGTGATGCGAAGAGATAGTCCCGCCGCTCTTCCACTGAACCCATGTTGAAGTCACCGGCGAAGACAAAAGGCAGCCGATCATCGCGGTTCTGGATCACGAACGCAGAGGCCACATCCACTTGCCTGCGATAAGCTTCCAGTTGTCGCTCAGGAGGAGCCCCCGAGCTCTTCTTCGCATTCATGTGCGTGTTGCCGATCAAGAGCGCGGGCAAGCCTTCGCCAAGCGAGACTTCTGCCAGGACTACACCCTTTGCGGCCAGACAATCGTATCCTGCGCAAGCGCTTTGGGGAAACGCGCCGCTCGCGACCAACTCGATCGGTCGGTCCGAAAGAATTACGAGACCGCTATCGAGATAGCGACCAGCGCCTTCCCCTAAAAATGCACTTGAGTTGTCGGCGAACTGTTCATCCCAAAGGTCCGATGAAGCAAATTCGGCGTCGTCTTCGCTAGGTCCGCGCACGACATTGCGGTACCCCGAGCGTCTGATAAAATCCTCTGCGGTCTTCCCAAATGCTTCCTGCAAAACCACGATGTCAGGGCGCTCCGTGTCGCCGCAAAGTTGCTCTAGTCCAACAGCGATCTGACGAAGCGGTTCATCACGTTCGATCGCCAAGGGCCAAGGGAGACCCTTCACATTGTAAGTTAGGATCGAAATTTCGTTCATGGGAGCTGCGCTTGTCGCGCAAATCTCAGCGGCAGGTTCATGATCGCGCATACTGCTCAGCGCGAGGAGAGCTGCAGCAAGAATACTAGCCTTTAGTTTCAACGTCGATTGCATCGGTGAGTAGACGACACCCGATGCAGACTTCCTCACCATGCCAGAACGGTCGAAGATCGCCCCTACAAAGCCTCTACGCTCAAAGATGGGGCAAGCTAAAGGCTGCTGCTAATAATCGGGGCGTTGTACATGTTTGCCCTCACCCCCAATTTCAGACACTAGAACCCAAGTGTCAGATGTCTGCTCTCAGACCTAAGACGACTAGATTCGAACTTCCGACTTTGGGGTGCGAAGCGGACGTTCTCCGAGCGGACTTCCAGCGTCCTCTCACTCCCGCTGAGCCAAGGCCGCCACAACGCTGGCGGCCATGAATTCTTCAGCCTCGTGACGACGGCGACGAAAGGGTGAAACCTTCTTGCGCTTCGTGCCCTCTAGGGCCTTTGAAATTGCGGCCAACGCGACGGCATGAACAAGATCGGGATGCATATACGAGATGCGTCCTCTGCTGCGTTTCGCAAAATATTGCGCTTACTTTCGACCAGGCGCTTCAAGCTCTCAGTTAGCACGAGCGTCGAACTCCCCAGCTTGATAAACTCGATCTCGCCATCGCCGATCAGTACGTAAAGGGTGCTGCGTCCAATCCCGAGATAGCGACAGGCTTCTGGAACCCGCATCGCGATCGGCTCGATGTCGATCTGGCGTGTCTGGCTGCCTCGCTGTTCGTTCGCGCCTGATGTCGACATGCCGGTCGGTCCTTTCATCGTCAGGGTGATGACGGACCGACCTGGGGGACATGGAGGGGGAGCAGGTCAGGCCCGCCATCGAGACCAATTATCGGTGAATGTGGCCCAGTCGCGCCAAATGACGTTTCTACGCTGGGGCAGCCGTTCTCACTCCATTGCTCCGATGCCCATAACTGTTTGAGCAGAATGCATCTGCACAGATCCATGCGGACGAGCTCGGAGCAGCTCTTTTCGGTATGTCATGATCGCTTCGTGTGCAATTTGGTCAACCGCCATCGCTATTTAGATTGAAAAGAAACAGAAATTTTCGGAGACCGCCGCAGGTGTATCCCCGTTGCCGTCGCTATTTGCTCAGCAAAACCAACCACCTGCAGCCCGACCGACGGCGCTGCTTTTATCTCGCGCTCGATTCCTTCTTCTTTTTCAGACGCTCACGAACACTGAATTCTTTCGCTAGCAGTGCGGCTTGCAAGCTAGTATTCGCCCACCTCGTTCCAAAACGCGGCCTCTCGCTGTGCCTCCAGCCGTTCCAGCGGTACGTCGACCAAATCGAATTTGAGATTGTACATCGGAAGCTGCCAGTGGTTGTAGAAGAGCCGCGCGTGCTGCTCGGTGGCGACATCCGTGACCAAACCTTCCGAGTCTAAGCGAGCTCCAAGTTGCTTGGAGAGCTCGCGCGCTTCAACCGGGCCTTCGTCTTTTACGAAGTCGACGTTGCCCCAGATATCACTGGTAGCTTGAAGTCCTGCACGGGTCATAACCCCCAGCACCTCAAGCGCTTCGACAATTTGCAAGGCGATGGGGCGTATAGCTATCGTAGAACCGCCCCAGCGATTGGGATCATTCCATTGCGGTATCCCTTCCTCGTGGACCTCGATGTCGGCGTACATTGTGCTCTCACGCAAATAGAGCGACCAATTGGGAACGATGTATTCGCTCATACCTCCGTCGAGAAGGTGGCCTTGTCGCTCGTTGTCGACGTACTCTTGAAGCTGGGCGATGTTTGTTGGCCGCCATGACTGAGCATTGGCATAGATCATACGAGAGAGATGATCGTAGAGCGTCTTTTTAACGATCCGACCGATGCGCTTGCCAACCTCGGGCACCGGGCACCGCACCAAATCGATCAGGATAAGCGCCTTCGCTGACTCTTCCTCAGCCAAGCCCGAGAGCACTGCTGCCTCACGCGGATTGTCCTCCAACGTTTCCGCCGCTCGCCAAAAGCCCTGCGCGCTTTGAAGTATGATTGGAAGGCCTTCGGAAATGAAGTCGAGGCGCGCCGAATGCCTCATGTTGCAGAGGGCGCGTGCCTGACGACCACCGAAAGTGATCTTTGTTCCTTTGTCGCTCATGCAGACTTTCTAGCACTGTTCATTCCGTGACGCTCATGCGATCAGCGATACATGGGCAAGACACCTTATGATGATCGTGATGATCTCGAAAAGCTTCGGTCTCAGTGGAAGAAGATCGACGGCATACTCGAACGCCGGAAGGAGTGGTCTGCGGCGATCGTAAGGGCTGCTACTGCTGCCGAGATTGCTGCCAACATCGCCATACGAAAGCGCTTCGAAAGCGAGAGCGAATTCTCGTCTGAGTTTGTGGATTCGCTACTGAGGTGGGCAAACGGCATCGATGGGAAATTTGGCCGCTTGATCATTCCGGCGGAGCGAGACGAGGTGCGAAAGAAGGCGCTCGGCAAGCTCAAAAAGCGCTCCGAGCGGTTGAACAAGAAGCGCAATGCCATCGTTCACCAAGGCGCGTTCGCAAGCAAGCGGGAGATGCGTGAACTGATCAATCTATCGCGTGAAATCGTGAACGAGCTGGTCATCCCGTGGGAGCCCGAGTTCGTGCTTGGCGGAGAAGAACTCACAAGTTCGAAGCTGCCAAAGGCAAAGAGGCTGTCAAAAATTTCCAGCGCCAAGAGCGGGAAAAAGAAGAGCTAAGCTGCCTCTATCGGGAGTGCAGAACGTCCTGGTAGCTTAGCCTGTGGCGTTCAATTCGGCCTTGAGCTTTTCAAGCCGCTCCGAACACACCTCGTGCACCACGCGGCCCAGCTCCTCGACCTGCTCGCCAAGCCATTCGAGCTCTTCCTTGGTGATCCGGTAGTGCTTGGAATAGCGCGCCTTGACGTAGGCTTCCTTGAGCTTCTCGAAGCGCGCGCGGTCGCGGCGCGTGTCGCGCGGCCAGACGTAGGTGAGCCTTGCATCGATCCGCTCGGCCTGCGTTCGCAGGAAGCCGAGATTGTGCACGTGTGGGGTGTAGAAGGTGCAGACGAGGAGGGCTGTATGATAAAGCCGCTCGCATGATTGGTGCATGTTGAACGCGGCTTCTTTGAACCCGCCATCATCGATCAAAAACTCAGCAGCCTTCTTAAAACGATTAGCGCTTGGAAACCACTCGTCGAAGTATTCCTGCGCCATGGTCAGCGCTTGTTCGGGCGTTTTGGGTTTAGGCGTGTGCAACTCGGTGTCGTCGGACTGGTAAAGCGCTACGCCGTCCTGCTTCACGTCCATGAAGAAATAGCGACCGTGCGCCAGCCCATCGTTCACTTCCTGTAGGGTATGGACGATGAAGTTGACCGGGGTTTTGAGCGTCCCGGTTACACCATATTCGCGCATGAGCCGGTCATCGAGCTTGGACCAGTACTTCACTCGATCTGTAAGTCTGCTGTCGTTGACGATCACGAGCAGATCGTAATCCGACTGGTAGCCCTTGGCTGTATGCGGCTCATCGACCCATGTTCCGCGCGCATAGCTGCCGTAGAGAATGACCTTGAGAATGCGACCGGCCTTCTTCCATTCATGCTTGGCAAGCGCGAACGCGTCATCAAACTCTTCGAAGATCAGCTGCACCACGCGCTCTAGTTCGCGCTGCTTTTGCGGGGGCAGATGATCGAGGTCGGTCTTCATCACTCAATCTCTAGCAAGCGCTTGAGATTCTTGCACCTGCCAAGTGGCGAGGCGCGCGGCGACGGCGCACCCTAAAGCGCTGAGGAGCCGCGCGCTGGCGGTTCGCGTTAGCAGCAATCCGACAGGATTGTTTGTTAGGATAGTTAAGGGACTCTCGAGCCCAGCATTTCTGCGGATTTGAGGCCTGATTCGGTTCCCGATAGTCCGAGCTTTCGGTTCCTGATCGTCCGAGTCCAGCGGTTCCCGATAGTCCGAATAGCTCACAGCTTTATCCACAGGGTTAGCCATCCCCATTTCTGGGGAGGGGGCTTGAATCGCGTTTCCAGTAGGAGTGTGCTGGGAGGCTTGCATCGGAACCTGCTTCATGACCCGGCTGCGCGCTCGGCGATGAATTCGCTCATGGCGCTCTTTCGTGCAGTGCGGTCGAGCGCAAAGCTACCTCGCTGGAAGTTCGTGCCATTCAGCAAAGCGCTGACATACCCTGCGATCATGTCCGCAGCGGTGATAAGCGTAGCGTCCAAGACGTGGATGTACCTGCTGGTGATTGATCCTTTTGCGTGCCCCAAAAGTGCGGCAATCGTGATCTCGGTAAATCCGAGATCATTGCCCATGCTGGCGAAGCTGTGACGCAGCACGTGGGCTGTGATCCCCTCCAATGGTGAGCCGCTAAAGAGGGCGTTCCAGTGGTTTGGGAAGCCGCCAAAAGCATTATCTTCGCCAAATCCCGGGAACACAAAGCTACCCGTGGCAGTCTGACGCTGTGCCTCAAGAAACTCGACAACAGGCAGGCCGATGGGCCGTATTGATCTGCCTTCCTTGCTTTCGGAAAGCCGCAGGCAGCTGCCATCCAGGTCCACGTCGCACCATTTCAGATTGATGATCTCGCCCCGTCTGCAACCGGTTAAGGCGATCTGGCGGATGATGTCCGTTGTCGGCCAGAACTTTTCTTGCGTCTGCGCGTCTCGCAGCATGCTTCCTAAAATACCGTACTCGGCTTCGGTCAAACGCCGCTCGCGCACCTTGTATTTTGGCTTCTTGATCCCGTGCGTGGGATTGTGTTCGATGATGCCCAGATCAATGGCGTAGGAGAGTATTCCTCCTATGAGGCCAAGGGTCCGCGTGGCAGTTCCAGGACCGCCCCTCACGATTGATTTGCCCCGCAGTTTCTTGGTTTTGACGATAATCCGCGACCGACCTGCCATAATGTCGCGCATTATCTTGACCATATCGGCTCTGGTCAGATCCTTGACGCGCCGGGTTCCGATGAGCGGAATGATGTGTCTCTTGATCCGACCGATATCGGTATCGATGGTCGATTGCTTCTTCGGTCGCCCTCCCTTGCCAAGAATCAGGCCATCATCGAGGTCCTGAATATAGCGCCTGCAGAGTTCTTTCATCGTCATCGCACGGTGATCTTCGAGGCGCTCCTCTGCCGGATCGTCGCCTCCTGCAACACGCCCCAGCTGAGCCTTCGCTTCTCGGCGGGCCAGTTCCGCTGTCCACACTCCGTGCAATCCAAGCGTAAGCCGTCTGGCGCGTCCCCTCTGTCGATACTGGATTACATAGCTGCGCTTGCCCGACCGGTATACCCGGAGCCCAAAACTGGGTAGCTCTTCATCCCAAATGATGTAGTCTTTCACCTGAGGCTTGGCTGCCTCGACGGTGCGCTTCGTCAGTTTGACCACGGCGATCTCCGTTTCCAGAGCCCCGTTTTGAGTAACTGTGGTGTCATCACTCGGAAGAAAACCGGGGCGTAGATTTGGGTACGCCAGCAAAACCCGAGTTCAATATAAATCTATACAAAACAGTAGTTTAGAGTAGGATTTCGTAGTCTGGCGTACCCGTTCTGTACCGGCTCCGAAGGCAGAGGCCACAGGTTCGAATCCTGTCGGGTGCACCATGTTTCCAAGGAGTTAGCGAGCTGCTGAACATTCCGTATGGAACAGACCAACCGCCGCTTTCTTGCCGTGCAGCAATCGAAAATCGCCAAGGCCTTGAGTACAAGGATGCCAATAGCACGCTCGACATTCGGCAGAACTCCGCCTTTCCTGCATGAAGGCTCATGGGGTGATGCTAATGGCGTGCTCCAAAAGTGGCAGAATCCCGTCATTAACGTGTGAGTGGGGTGTGTCCCCCTTTACTGGGTCCGGTGCGCAGCATCGCGGCTCTTACTCAAGCTAGCAGAACTCGAGCGGCTGGCAGTCCAGATTTTCCCGGGTCCTATCTGCCGGATGCGCCAGCATGAAGCGCTAGCAGGCCGCTTTCTCTCCGACTGAGCCGCTTCCAAGCATTAATTGCAGTTAGAAGTTCCATTTTGAGCCACAGTGGCTTGGCGACGTGACGCGGACGAATTGTATGAATCGCAGGCAACTCGCGGAGATTGGCGAAATCATCATGTCAAAACCTTGTCCCGCGATGAGTTGTCTGCGGCTCAGCGCAAACCCGCTCTACTCGCAGACGGGATGATTCCGCCCACACTGAATTTCATCAAAATTTATAGTCGCTTATGTCCCGAGTTGGCGGGGTAGGGTGTGCTCGCAAGATTTCGATTTGCGCGCGGTCTACCAATTATTTGCAGATCCCCCGGGTACGCCAATCTGGAACACATCAGTGGTAAGGGAGCCGCGCGGCGCTTGGGCGCGCAAATGTCCGTTTTGCGCCCCAATCCAAGACGTAACCATTCGAGATCTTAGTTCCCGAAAGCGGACAATTTCCGAGGCCAATCTGGTCTTGGAGAATGACAATGATCTACTCACAATTCGACCCCGCTGCGCAAATCTCGTCCCTGCGTCTTAACCGGCTTCATCAGAAGGCGGCAGATCGGTCATAACAGGCGGTGATCTCGGCGCGATTTGCTGCCCCTGATGAGGGGCAGTGAGAAAAATCTCCAGGATTCCACTGATCAGCCGCGCTCGATAATCGTGCCGCCGCGCGGATTGGCTTTGCCGGCGACTATGTCACGATAGGCTTCAAGCGCGGCTTGTCCCCCTTGCTGCTTATCAATCTTGGTCAGATCAACTGCGGTATCCATGAAGTCGACCCAAGCAGCCCCGAGTGCCTGACCAAACTTTGCTCCGCCCCATTCCATGACCCGCTTCTTGCTGCGGCTCGGCGCAAAGAATTGTTCGTGTTTGATTTCGCCGAACTCGCTCTGATCGATCTTGTCGTTCCAGTGGGAAAAGCCAACCGCGATCGATGCCTTCAGGCTTTCACCGAAATGGGCATGGACCCGTTTCACCACATCCCTGCTCCCCGCCACATCGATGAGGGCGGTGGGAATGGAGGGAGCAATCGTTTCGAGATCGTCATAGGTAACGACCTCGTCGTATAATCCCAATTGGCCCACGAATTCGCTATTCCCGGCTGATGTAACCGCCATAAGGCGCGCCTTGGGCTCTGCTCTTTGGGCGTGGAGATATGCATAGCTGATCGCGGTCTTGCTCGAGGCACTGGTCAACAATACCTGCTCGCTGGCGAAGTCCGCTTCTTCTTCGGCCTGGTCCATGATCAGCCAGGCTGTGAAGAAGAGGCCGCGGAAAATCAGCCAAAGATCATGGTCCTGTGGCCGGTAATCGGGAAAGGCGGAGACGAGCCGGTAGTTGTTGTAAAGGCCCGGCAAGGCGGCGCGGCGCGGGGTCACGTCCACAAAACTTTTGCGGCCGCCTGCGTCCTCTCCCACGGTCAGGACTGCGTCGCTCGCCATCGGCAGATAACCGTAATAGCGATCACCCACAGTGATACCTTCGACACGGCTTTGCGTCACTGTTGCAAAGCCCCATACCGGCAACCGGCCCGGCTCATCTGGCTCTCCGAAAAAGTCGAAGTAACCGCCGCCGGTCCCGAAATCGGGCGCGTATTTGCCGAAAACGGCATAGGTGACGTTGTTTGCCGTCAGACCAAAACTGTCGATGCTGACCGCGATCTGGCCGGGCTGAAGCGGCGGAAGTTCCAGCTCAGACAAAGATGCTTGCGTGAAATCGTCCCGATCTATCTCAACCACCCAACCGCTCATATCACGTCCCTCTCTAATCTATCTCTGATCAAGCGCCCGTCGCATCCAGCGACCGGCCGATGATTTCCTTCATGATCTCCGACGTGCCCGCGTAGATCCGCTCGATCCGCGCATCGACGTAAGCTTGCGCCACGGGATATTCGGCCATGTAGCCATAGCCCCCGTGCAGCTGGACACATTCGTCCACGACCTTTCCGAGCAATTCCGAATGGAACAGCTTGCCCGCGGCTGCCTGCACCGGGTCAAGCTTGCCCTCGACCTTCAGCCGGATCAGCTCATCGCAGAACGCACGCCCGGCCAATATCTGTGTCTTGAGTTCAGCCAGTTTGAAACGCGTGTTCTGAAAATCCAGAATGCGCTGCCCAAAGGCGTTGCGTTCCCTGACGTAATCGACCGTCCATTCGAGCACGGCTTCGGCGCGTGCCTGTGTGTGGACGGAAAGAACGAGGCGTTCCTGCGCCAACTTGTCCATCATGTAGAAAAAGCCGTGGCCTTCTTCGCCCAGAAGATTTTCGGCCGGTACCACGACATCTTCGAAGAACAATTCCGCCGTGTCGTTGGCGTGCTGGCCAATCTTGCGCAGGTTGCGGCCCTTGGTGAAGCCGGGCATGCCCTCCTCCACCACCACCATCGAGATGCCCTTCGCGCCTTTGTCCGGATCGGTCACGCAGGCGACAATGACTACGTCGGCGTTCTGCCCGTTGGTGATGAAGGTCTTTTGGCCGTTGATCTTCCAGCCTTTGCCGTGACGGACTGCACGCGTCTTGATACCCGCAAGGTCGCTGCCAGCGCCCGGCTCAGTAAAGCCGATCGCGCCGATATATTCGCCGCTGACCATCTGGGGCAGGATCCGCTGTTTGAGCTCTTCGCAGCCATGCTCGGCGATGTAAGGCGTCGACATCAGCGAATGCAGGTAGAAGTTCGGGCCGGTTGCCCCGGCGCGGCCGAGCTCCTCGACGACGATCAGATCGAACAGAATGCCCTCTCCGATCCCGCCATAGTCTTCGGGAAGCCATGCGTTGAGCAATCCCAATTGGCCCGCCTCAAGCCACAATGAGCGCGGGACAATGTGCTTTTCCGCCCATTCATCATGGAAGGGCGTGATCTTCTCTTCGCAAAAGCGCCGTACCATCTCGCGGAACTGTTCGTGCTCTTCGGAAAAGACCGTGCGCGGCAGGGATGTCATGTCAAATACTCCAAGGATGCCGGGTCAGACGATTTCGAACAGGCCGGCAGCGCCCTGCCCGCCGCCGATGCACATGGTCACTACAGCGTATTTCGCTCCGCGACGCTTGCCTTCGATAAGCGCATGCCCGGTCAAACGTGCGCCGCTGACGCCATAGGGGTGGCCAACGGCGATCGCCCCGCCGTTCACATTCAGGCGATCATCCGGGATGCCCAGCTTGTCGCGGCAATACAGGACTTGGACAGCGAAAGCCTCGTTCAGCTCCCACAGGTCGATATCTTCCATCTTGAGGCCCGTGTTCTGCAGCAGCTTTGGGATCGCAAAAACGGGGCCGATGCCCATTTCATCGGGCTCGCAACCCTCGACGGCAAAACCACGGAAGATACCAAGCGGGGTTGCGCCCAGTTGAGCGGCCTTGCTGTCACTCATCATCACCAGCGCCGCCGCCCCGTCCGAGAACTGGCTGGCATTGCCCGCCGTCACCGTTCCGTCGGGGAAGACCGGGCGGATGCCCGAGACACCTTCCACCGTGGTTCCGGGGCGGATGCCTTCGTCTGCGGAGATCGTGACTTCGCGTGTGGTCATGCCATCCGCCGGATCGGCCACGGCCATGGTGGTCGTCATCGGGGCGATTTCGGCGTCAAACCGGCCATCGGCAGCCGCCTGCGCGGCGCGCTGCTGGCTGCGTGCCCCATATTCGTCCATCGCCTCGCGCCCGATGCCATACCGCTTTGCGACCTGTTCGGCGGTCTGCAGCATGTTCCAGTAGATTTCCGGCTTGTTCTGCTTGAGCCAGGCATCCTCGGCCATATGGGTGTTCATCTCGTTCTGAACGCATGAGATGGATTCCACCCCGCCAGCGATAGCGATTTGCGCTTCGCCAGCCCGGATGCTGTTCCCAACTGTCGCAATGGCTTGCAGCCCCGACGAGCAGAAGCGGTTGACTGTCTGAGCGGCCGACTTGACGCCAAGGCCGGCACGAAGGCCAGCTTGCCGCGCGATGTTCGCTCCGGTTGCGCCTTCGGGATTGGCGCAGCCCAGCACGATATCTTCAACTTGATCGCCCGCGATGCCCGCCCGCTCGACCGCATGCTTGATCGCGTGACCGCCCAGGGTAGCGCCGTGGGTCATGTTGAAGGCACCTTTCCACGATTTGGCGAGGCCGGTGCGGGCCACGGAAACGATTACAGCGTCGGTCATGGGTTTACCTCATATTCGGAAAGGGCTTCGCCGGATTCGCACAGCGACAAAAGCAAGGGGTGCGGTTTCCAGAAATCCGGTTCACCGTGGCCTTGCGCGGCGAATTTCCTGATTTGGCGGATGATCGCGTAGAGACCGAACTGATCGGCGAAGAACAACGGGCCGCCGCGGAAACGGGGAAAGCCGTAACCATACAGATAGGCGACATCGATATCGGAGCCGCGCTGGGCGATACCTTCATCAAGAATAGCCGCCGCCTGGTTGATCAGCGCGAAAATGCAGCGCTGCACGATTTCCTCGTCGGTGATTTTGCGACGCTCGACACCTAGCCGTGCCGATGTTGCTTCGATCACTTCCATAAGCTCGGGATTGGGCAAGGGCTTGCGCTGGCCGGGAATGTATTTGTACCAGCCAAGGCCGGTTTTCTGACCGAACCAGCCGCGTTCGCACACCTCGTCGGCAATCGCGGGAAAAACGAAGTTCGGATCTGTTTCCTGGCGGCGTTTGCGGCCATCCCACGGGATATCATTGCCGACCACGTCGTTCATGCGGAACGGGCCCATGGCCATGCCCCAACGCTCTAGCGCCTGATCGACCTGCTGCGGGCTCGCGCCTTCTTCAACCAGATACATGGCCTGGCTGATGTATCGATCGACCATGCGGTTGCCGATGAAGCCGTCGCACACGCCGGAAACGACCGGGATCTTTTTCAGCTTTTTCGCCAGCGCGAGAGCGGTGGCCAGGACATCGGAAGCGGTCTCCTTGCCCCGCACGATTTCGAGCAGCTTCATGATGTTGGCCGGGCTGAAAAAGTGCAGCCCGATGACATCGCCTGCGCGGCCTGTTGTTGCCGCAATTTCGTCGAGGTTGAGGGCTGAGGTGTTGGTCGCGAGGACCGCCCCGGCTTTCATCACGCGGTCAAGCTCGGCAAACACGGCTTTCTTGACCGGCATTTGCTCGACCACCGCTTCGATCACGAGATCGCACTCACCGATTTCCGAATAGCTCTCGACGCCCTGCACATTCGCAACCAGCGCATCGCGCTTTACTTCGGTCAGACGCCCCTTTGCCACCCGGCTATCCCAGGTCTTGCGGCAATGGTCGATCCCGCGCTGGAGAGCCTCGGGATTGAGGTCGAGTATCCTCACAGGGATACCGGCTTCAGACAGGGTAATCGCGATGCCAGCCCCCATGGTACCCGCGCCAATCACTGCCGCGCTCTTCACCGGCCGGGCACTTTGGGGATCGACGCCGGGGATAGAGGACGTCGCCCGCTCGGCGAGGAAGGCATAACGAAACGGCCGCGAGGCATCGCTGCGCAACAGGGCCGTGAAAGTCTCGAACTCAAGGGCAATTGCCTTGGCGGGCGGAAGTTTGGTTGCCGCCTCGACCATGTCGATGATGGGCAAGGCGCCGGGTAGCTTGCGCGGATCAGCTTTGGCAACGCCGCGCGCAAACTGGAAAAAGCCCGCCCCGCCGGGAGCTGCGACCGTCTTCTTCATCAGCACCGGAACCGGGCGGGCGTCGGCAACCTCTGCAGCAAAGGTAAGCGCACCGTCCAGCAGGTCGCCTTCGATGATCCGGTCGATCAGGCCTTCAGGCGCCTTTGCTGCAGGGAACACTCGCCCTGCCAGCATCAGGTTCATGGCGGCTTCCACGCCGATCGCACGCGGGAGACGCTGGGTTCCGCCCGCTCCGGGAAACAGCCCCAGATTGATCTCGGGAAGGCCGAGCATCGCATCCGGTACGGCGACACGATAGGAACACGCCAGCGCCAGCTCCAGTCCGCCGCCCAGCGCCGATCCGCGAAGGGCCGCAACCACTGGGACAGGCAGTGCTTCAATCGCAGGGAATACCAACTGGTGAAGCGACGGCTGGACGATGGGGGCAACCGAATTGAGTTCGTTGATATCCGCGCCGGCCGAAAACGCCTTTCCGTGACCGATCAGCACGACCGCACGACATGCCGAGTCGGCAGCTGCCCGATCGATAGCTTCCAGCAACCCCCTTCGCATCGGGGTGCCCATACAGTTCAACTTGCCGTCCTGCATGGTGTTGACGTGAATGCCATCACGGATTTCGGTTTCCACGATCACGGCTGCTTTCCCTCCATTCGCCCATTGCTTTTTAAACGGCCGTTCAAATGATGCAATAAAGAATTTGACCGATCGTTCAAAACATTCGAGAATGCGCTGATGAGCGAACCAGACAATGCCGATCGCCGCGCGCTTGCGACCTTTCTGGCCAGCGATGGCATGCCCGCCCCAATGGACAGCTCACCGCTTCTCGGTGCGCTCGGATGTCGCATCGAAGGCGCGGGAGAAGGCTGGGTCCGGCTAAGCTTCACGCCGGGTGCGCAGCATGTCCAAGGCAATGGCGTGGTGGCCGGTGGCATTGTTGCAACCATGCTGGATTTCGCCCTGGCATTTGCCGGACTGACAACTTGCAATCCCGGTGGGAGCGCCGTTTCAATCGGGCTCAACGTCTGCTTCCTGGGTCCCGTCCGGGCCGAGAAGGTGGTCGTCCATGCAACGCTGGCCGCGAGCGGCTATCGCATTGCGCAGGCCGAAGCAAAGATCAGCGATCTGGAAGGCCGAACCCTCGCAACCGCCACCGGCGCGCTTTCCATGAAGCGAAACAAAAAATCGCAATAACGCGCGGCCGTGAGCAGCTACACGTTTGAAACGTCCGTCGTCAGCGCGTCTACGGGCTTTGCAGCGAGTGACCTAATCAGCATTTCGGACATGGATTGCGCGACCTGCTCGGGACGCCAATCGCCATCTGGTTCATACCATTTGGAGATCCAGGCCATCGCCCCAACAAGACTAAGGGCAGCGAGCTTTGGATCGCATGGGATCATGGAGCCATCCTCGATCCCGCTTGCAATCTGTTCGCGCAGCTCAGTTTCGAGCTGCTTTCGCCGCTTCTTGATGTCGCGCGTCTGCTCGTCATTGAGCGCGCCCTTCTCGAGCAAAATGAAGGTTTCTGTCCGCGAACGCGTGAGCGCCTCCACATAGTAGCGGATGATCAGCTTCACGCGCTCAAATCCATTGCTGCCTTCGGCTATCCCGCGCGTATTGGCCTGCTGCGTTGCCTCAATCGATTTGAGGTGGAGCTTGTAGAGCAAGTCGCTCTTGTCGGTGACGTAGTAGTAAATTGCGCCCTTGGTTAAACCCAGTTCGCTGGTCAGCTGGCTCATGCTGGTGCCGTGGAAGCCGTGGCTGTTGAAGAGTTTTGCGGCGGTCTCAAAGAGCAGGCGTTCGCGCTCGGCTCGCATGGCTTTGGAGCTATCGATTTCTGCGCCCCAGCTCTTGCGCTTCTTGGCAGCGCCCTTCGCAGGTTTGCTGGTTATAGGATCGCTCATGGCGCAGTGCATCCTTTCTGATCCACGGTGATTTGAAGGCTTAAGCCCACCACAGGCCTTTTAGCATTATGCTGGGCCAACGAACGATACTGGCCCGCAAGCGTCATGAACCAATTTGAACTTTCGTTCAAATTAGGCGGGCAATTTGATCAATCGCTTGGGCCGCTCCGTTCAACGGCTCAGCCGGTGCGATGCGCCTCATCACCCTTTGGCGATGTCGAGGGCTTCGAAGACAACACGTTCATCGCCAATGTGATTGGCAAGGCAGATGATGAGCTTGCCATAGCGCTTCAACGCCTCCGCTTCATCACATCCTTCCTGCAGCGCAATTAGCGCCTCATAGACGTCATCCGGGCGGTCGAGGTTGGGTGATCTGATCAGGCCCACAGGGACATTCCTTTCAGGTCTCGCTCGGCGTCAAAATGCTTCCAGCGTGACGCCACATAGCGATCGGGCCGAATTAGATAGGCGCCGCCATTGGTCAGGCCGAACCTTTGCTTGGCAAGGTCTTTATCAAGCTCGATCACCGGCACAGGAGCATCGGCGACAGGCCCGGCGCAAAGGAGGCTCCAGCCACCCCCGATCCGCTTGAGCAGCCAGCCGTCCTCGGTTGGCATATCGGTGACAGGCCGCCCCGGCGGGATGCCCGCGTCCCATTCGTCACGATCTTCAATCACCAGACTGCCATGTGGCAAAGTCACGGGTGTCGACAGGCGGCCAGAATTGACGAAAGGCCGGGCAAATGCATGGTCGCGCGCCAGTTCGAGGACTGCGTTCCGGATCGACCGGCTGGCTGTGCTCTTTGGCGTCAGAAAATCGGTGGATCTGGTCGAATTGAGGATATTTTCGTCAGCGATGGCAATCGCTTCCTCGTTATAGGTCTCAAGCAGGCTCGCGTCCGCCTTGCCAGAGAGCACGGCGTCCAACTTCCATGCCAGATTCTCGGCCTCGGCAATTCCTCCGTTGAAGCCTCGTGCTCCAAACGGCGAAACCAGCTGCGCGCTATCGCCGAGGAAGATCACACGGTCATGGACGAATTTCTCCAATCGGCCGCATTGGAAGGTGTAGACCGAATACCATTCCTGATCGAACTTCAGATCATCGCCGATCATGCCCTTCACATAGGGCTCGACATTCTCGGGCTTGATTGCCTCAGCCTTGTCGACATCCCAGCCGAGCTGGAAATCGAGCCGCCACACGTCGTCGGGCTGTTTGTGCAACAGGGCCGATGCCCCGCCCCATGGCGGGTTAAACCAGAACCAGCGCTCTGATGGTCGCTGGTCCGCGAACTTCACATCCGCAATCAGGAAGTTGTCCTCAAAGACCCGGGTTGTGAATTCCAGGCCGAGGAATTCGCGCATCTTCGATCGCGCACCATCGCAGGCCAGAAGCCAGTCCGCCGCGATCGTGTAGCTCCCGCCCAAGGTTGCATCGACCGTGACTGTGTTGGTGGTGCTGTCAAATCCGACAACCTCGTGCCCCCAGCGCAGATCGACATTGTCCATAGGCTCCAGTTCATCGACCAGGAAATCTTCGACCCAATATTGCTGGATGTTGACGAAACCGGGCATCTGCTGGCCTTTGTCGGGCAGCATGTCGAACTCATAGATGGGTTCCGGGTCGCCGCCATGGAAGACCTTGCCGACATTCCAGATCACGCCCTTGTCAAGGATGCGATCCACCACGCCGAGCCGGTTCCAGATATCGAGCGTGCGTTTGGCATAGCAGATGGCTTTCGATCCGGCCGGGATGAAGTCGAACTGGTTCAAAACCACGACATCATGCCCGCGCCTGCCCAGATCCAGAGCCGCAGTAAGACCCACAGGGCCGCCGCCGACCAGCACGATAGGCGCCCGCTCCCCGGGCTCCCCGCAAGCAGTCGGCGCCTTGCGCTTGTGAACGGGTATATCTGCGAACTTAGAGGCAGCCATCAATACAACCCTCGCATGCGCTGAAGCAAAAACGGTTCAGCCTTGTTCCTCCGGAGCGCCACAAAGAATCGGAAGGCTCAGATCAGCCGACCTTGACGCGTTTGGGGCATCACCGCATTGACTTGAGGTTCTAGACCTACAACGGTTGCGATTGCAACTGTTGCATGCGGCTCGGAGATGTTTCCCATTTTTGACCTCGATGATTTTCTGCCTTTCAGGCTTCACCTTGCAGCTGAGAGCACCAGCCAGAGGTTCTATCCGCAATATCGCGACGCATTTCAGATCAATCGGACAGAGTGGCGCGTGTTGTTCCACATCGGCCAGCACGGCCCGATCAGTGCCAATCACATTTCGCGCATGTCGCGGCTGGAAAAGTCCAAGATCTCGCGAGCGATCACCAAGCTGGAGGAGCGCGGCTGGGTCGAGCGGAGCTATTCAAAGGAGCACCGCCGCAGCCATGATTTGCTGCTGACGCAAGAGGGGCGGCCAGCGTTTCACGAACTGGCCAAGATGGCGTCCGAGTTCAATGAAATGCTTGAACAGCATCTCGGTAAAGGTGAGATGAAGAAGATCCTCCAGCAGCTCCGCTCGCTCGAAGACAGGATCAACGAGTTACCGGAGGCCGACTAGACGAGCGTGAAATCGATCACGCGCCGGGACAAACGCCACCTTCCATCGTCAAACTCAAATTGATCGTTGTAGACGCCCATCGCGTACAATTTGGGGCTCTGGCTGAAATCGGTGTAAAAATGGAAAACCGAGACAGCTTTCGCCCCATCCTGTGTTCGGTCAATGACCGAAGATAGGACTACGTGCCGCGTGTCACTTTCCGGCCCGGTTATTTTTTGCGCACGCCGCTCGTATGCAGCGGACACGATTGCATCGAGGCCCTCGATTGAAGGGGCGCCGCGCAAATCCCAAACTGCATTATCCGTAAACAGCGTCGCATAATCGTCGAGCAGGGCCGTATCAGCAAAAAGCGCAACGCGCGCGATCAGATCGGAAATCAGAACGCGATCTTCCGCCGTCGTTTGCGAAAGGGTGTCCATGCTGCTTCTCCCGGCCTTGTTTTCGAACTGGGCCTAGCGTGCCATTCGTGGGCCAGTTTGCTTCGATAGGAGGCGCCATCGTGAAGAAGCGCCGGGTTACGCGCTGCAGCGCTTGACCCGAGGGTGCGCCACAGCCGCGCGGCTTAGTCCTGCAATTGATCCCAGACTTCACGGTCGCGTTCCATCGTCCAGATGCGCGGCCAATCGATCCCGTCAAACTCATCCCAGAGCCGCTGCACATTGAACGGCAGGCAATGTTCGAAGATCGGCCATGCGCCAAACTTCGGCTCAAGCGCGGCATGCGTGCGCTCGAACGCTTCCTTGAGAGTGCCGCCAGCCGCATGAACCGGCTTCACATTCTCGATCATGCCCGTGAGGAACCCGCGGGTCTGCTCGATCGCCGCATTGACCTCGTCCGACCCGCGCGCAACGGCACCGCGTCCGCCCACGAGCTTATCCGCACCATAGGCCTTGACCCGGTCAAGCGTTCCGCTGGACCAATCCATATGGAAAGCATCGCCAGTGTAGAGAGCAGCCTGCGCCTCGACGAGGTCGCCGGCAAACAGTGTTTTCGAGCCCGGATGCCACACTGTAATATCGCCCGCCGTGTGGCCGCGCCCGCAGAAATCGAGTTCGATGTGGCCGCGATCTCCGCCCAGCTCAATGCGCAAATTGTCCGCAAAGGTAACATCGGGACGGGTCAGGCCGGGAATCTCCTCGGGCTGCTTGAACAGACGCGGCATCCGTCCGAATTCGCTGTCCCAGTCTTCCTTGCCGCGCTCCTCGATCAATTTGCGCGTCGTATCCGATGTCACGATGACCTTTGCCTCGAACGCACTTGCCCCCAGCACGCGAACCGCATGATAGTGCGTCAGAATGAGGTATTTGACAGGCTTATCCGTATGCTCTCGCAGCTGTTCCAACCAGTCGCGTGCCGCAGCGGGCGTCGCGCGGGCTTCGATCGCAACTATGAAATCGTCACCTTCGATGGCGCCCACATTGGGATCACCTTCGGCGGTCAAGGCGAACACACCATCCGCGAGAACCTCGAGCGTTTCGGTTTTCTTTGCAAGGTCCTGTGATGATGCAAATGGCTTGGCCATATCGTCCTCTCTCAAATGGTCGGTTGGCGACGCTTCGGCTGGAGCGAAACCAGAGATGACCCTTGCAATAGTTGTAATCGCAACTATTGCAAGGGTCATCTTAGTCGGGTGAGCAAACACCCGCGCATCGCGCATGGGGGGGAGAGTTGCCAGAACCCGAAGAGGACAAGCCCGTCTTGGGCGGCTCCATGTCGCGACGCGGCGCACTCGCCGCCGCGGGCGCATCAGCCGTCTTGTCTGCTTGCGACATTTCCCCCTTCGGCGCCGGCTCGTCGCGGGCCTCCGGCAGCGACACACGCCCCAACATCATTTTCATTCTCGCTGATGACCTAGGCTATTCCGACCTGTCGTGCTTCGGCCGGCGCGACTACGAAACCCCTCACCTCGATTCGCTTGCGAGCCAGGGTGTACGTTTCACCCATGCCTATTCGAACAGTCCGGTTTGCTCGGCGACGCGAACCGCGCTCATGGCGGGCCGATATCAATATCGCATGCCCGTAGGGCTGGAAGAACCGCTTGCAGGCCGGAACGTAGGTTATGAAGCCGGCCGGATGTCGATGCCGATGGCTTTCCAATCGGCTGGCTATCAGACCGCGCTCGTTGGAAAATGGCACCTTGGCGCGCTGCCCGACTATAGCCCTTTAATGAGCGGCTATGACCATTTTTGGGGTATCAAGCCGGGAGGTATCGATTATTTCACGCACCGCCTCTTTGCCGGGCCGGAATTGTGGGATGGAGAAACCCCGGTTGAAGAAACCGGATATCTGACCGACCTGATTGGCCTGAAAGCGATCGAAATGGTCGATCGGTTTTCCCAGAGCGAGGACCCATTCTTCCTAAGCCTCCACTTCACCGCTCCGCACTGGCCTTTCATTGGGCCGAACGATCAGGCTGAGTCTGCGCGCCTCGCGCAGAGCAAGAACCCGATGGCCTTGCTCCACTACGACGGTGGCACTTTGGCGACCTACGCCGAAATGGTGACGCGGCTCGATTTCCAGGTCGGGCAATTGCTTGATAAGCTCGATGCACTGGGCCTCAGAGAAAACACGATCGTCGTGTTTACCTCCGACAATGGCGGAGAGCGGTTCTCGGACAACTGGCCGTTTTCGGGCCGGAAAACGGAGTTGCTCGAAGGCGGCATTCGTGTCCCGACGATTATGCGCTGGCCGGCCGGCTCTATGCGATCCGGTGATTGCGAGGTTCCGATCATGTCGATGGACTGGTTCCCCACATTCCTCGCAATGGCTGGGATCAGCCCTCCGGCGGATTACTCGTTCGACGGGCTGGATCTGTCAGACAGCATCAACAAAGCTTCGGCTCCAGAGCGGGATCTGTACTTCCGCTTCAACATTCACGATCAGGCTGCAGTGCGCCGCGGCAAATGGAAATATCTCAAGATCGCCGAAAACGAATTCCTGTTCGATGTCATCGCTGACCCACTTGAACGGGCCAATTTGAAGCAGCGCGAAGCTGCAATTTTCGCCGAATTGAAAGCTGCCTATGCGCAGTGGAACGAAGAGATGCTGCCCTATGATGCAGATGCTCTGTCAGGTGGTCCCAATGGAGCAACCAGCGCCGATCGCTATGGCACAGCCCCCGCTGAGGCATTCAAAGGACGCTTGAATTGGACCGATCAATGATCCAGCCTTTACATAGAAAGCCATTCGCTCCCGGTTTACCAGTGGAGATGGATTACGGTGATCTCACTCTGTGGGATTACCTTGATCTTCAAGCGCGCAGGTTTTCAAACGCCGCCGCTCTCAGTTTCCTGGGCTGGACATGCACATGGTCACAGCTGCACCGCGACGCAGAGACACTAGCTGGATCGTTGCAAAACCTTGGCGTCCGAAAAGGCGACCGGGTTGCGCTGTGTTCGCAAAACAACCCCCAATTTGTAGCGGCTGTCTTCGCCATCTTTCGCTGCGGGGCTGTTCCAGTCATGATCAACCCGATGAACAAAGCAGGTGAAGTGGCGCATTGCATCGGCAGCACCCGGGCCAAGGTCGCCATTACGTCCGGAGATTTGGCACAGGTTTTTGCGGCAGCACAAGACAACCTAGAGCCGGCTAAACGGCTCGATCACCTCATCTTGTTCACAGTTGGCGATCTGTTTGACCGTCCCGACGCCGTCCCAGATACGTGGCGCGACTGGCTGACAGAGAAGCATCCCGCTCCAGCCATCGCGACCACACAGGTGCACGAATGGCCCGATTTGATCTCACAGGAGCTCGTCCCCTCCACGGTCAAACTTTCTGCCGATGATCTTGCACTTTTGATGTTCACGAGTGGCACAACGGGCCTGCCCAAAGCCTGCATGCATTCACATCGCACCTTGATGGCGACATCGTTCCAACCTCGATATCTGCAAGGCCTTAGACAGGGCGATGCAATGCTCAGCGTAGTGCCGATGTTCCATATCACCGGTCTGGTTGCCTGCCTGTTTGCATCAGTCGTCGAGGGGGCAAAGGTCGTCATCATGCCGCGTTGGGATCGCGAGATCGCTGCGCGCTTGATCGAAGACGAGAAGATCACGCATTGGTCCAATATCCCGACGATGATGCTTGACCTGTTCGCGGACCCAAAGCTGGATACATACGACTTCTCCAGCATCCGCTATATTGGCGGCGGCGGCGCCGCCATGCCGCGGGCTGCCGCTGAAAAGGTGAAGACCGTTTTCGGGATCGAGTACTGTGAAGGCTATGGCCTCACCGAAACAGCGGCGCCGACACATGCAAACCCTATGCACGCGGCCAAACACGGCTGTCTTGGCATCCCCATTATAAACACCGAAGCCATTATTCTCGATACCGAGACCATGACTGCGGCCCCGGCGGGCGAGGTCGGTGAAATCATCTCGCGCGGTCCGCAAGTCTTTCTTGGTTACTGGGAGAATGAGCAAGCGACGAAAGACTCGTTCATCGAGCTCGACGGTAAAACCTGGTTTCGCACTGGCGATCTGGGCCGGATTGACGAAGACGGTTATTTCTTCATCGCCGACCGTTTGAAACGCATGATCAATGCGAGCGGGTTCAAGATCTGGCCGGCTGAGGTTGAGGGGATGCTGTATGAACATCCTGCTGTCCAGGAGGCCTGCGTCATATCCCGCAACGATCCCTATCGCGGGCAAACGCCCAAGGCGATGATTGTGCTGAGACAGGAGGCCGTCGGCAAAACCGAGCCGCAGGATATCATCGATTGGGCCAGAACCACGATGTCTGCCTACAAGGTGCCGCGCGAAGTCGAATTTGTCGAAAGCTTGCCGAAAGGCCCGACAGGCAAGATCAACTGGCGCCAGATGCAGGAAGAGCAGGACAAGCTCGACGAGCCGACAGGGTAAGACTGCCCGAAGGCAAGAACCGCGATGACGTTGCTGCAATTTGGATGATTGCGGATTGCAGCCGTGGGTCAGGGCGTATCAGACGCTTTCCATATATCCGGCGGCAACAGTCTCAGCGACCTTGTCGAAAATCGCATCCGGTGTTCGCCTGGCGTTGCATAGTTCGAGCTGCATGCCAGGCGCAGCGACGATAATCTCGCGTTCACCTGCAGCGATCGCGTCGAGCATTCCCCGTGCGGCGGCTTGCGGCAGAAGACCGTTTTCGATTTCGGCATCACTGGTTCCCCTGATGCTGCCGTCGCCTGACAAGGCGTTTCTCGCGATATCCGTCTGGATCGAACCGAAGAAGACCGAATGTACGCCAACGCCGGTCTGGGAGAGCTCGCCTCGCAATGAATCTGCATAGCCTGCTAGTCCAAACTTTGCCGCGCAATAGGCCGTGCGCAGCGGCACGCCTATTTTTCCCGACAGCGAGTTCACAAATGCGAGAGAGCCCGAACCGCGTTCGACCATCGGACCGATCAATGCCTGCGCAAATGCGATTTGGGCCAGGAGATCGACCCCGATCACTTCGTTGAACACGGACATATCCGTTTCGAGCGCACGGCTGCGCTGGGAAACACCGGCATTGGCAACCGCAAGATCAATGCCGCCCTTCCAATCCCACGCAGCGTGCGCCGCATCTTTCAACGAATCCGGATCGCGAAGATCGAAAGGGAGAACCAGCGCATCACCGCAATCTGCGGCCACTTCGGTCAGACGATCACGGTTGCGTCCTGAAATAATGACGCTTGCGCCCTTGTCAGATAGCTCGCGCGCCAGTGCCGCACCCACGCCGGACGATCCACCAGTGATCCAGCAGGCTTTTCCTTTAAACGACATCGACAACCTCCTGCTCAATTGCACCAAAAATGGATTGCCCTTCACCGTCACGCATTTCGATGCGGACTCGGTCTCCCGGGCTCATAAAGGGGGTCTTAGGAGCGCCGTTCTGGATGGTTTCGATCATCCGGATCTCCGCGATGCAGCTGTAACCGACGCCGCCTTCGCTGCATGGTCGGCCCGGACCACCGTCACTATCCTGATTGGAGACCGTCCCGGATCCAACGATGGTCCCGGCCATAAGCGGGCGTGTGCGCGCCGCATGCGCGACAAGCTGGGCCAGATTGAACGTGGCGTCGATCCCGGCATTGGGTCGGCCAAGCGGGGCATCATTGTAATCCACGATCAAGGGAAGGTGCACCACGCAGTCACGCCAGGCGTCGCCCAATTCATCGGGCGTTACGCAGACAGGCGTGAAGGCGGTCGGCGGCTTCGACTGGAAGAAGCCGAAACCCTTCGCCAGCTCTCCGGGGATAATGCCTCGCAAGGAAACGTCATTGGCGAGCATGATCAATTTGATGTGGCTGGCCGCGTCATCGACTGAAACGCCCATCGGCACATCGTCGACAATAACGCAGACCTCGCCCTCCATGTCACAACCCCACGCGGCATCACCCAGCGGGATGTTGCCTGTGGGATCGAGAAAGGCGTCCGAGCCGCCCTGATATATCAGCGGATCATGGTAGAAACTCTCCGGCACTTCTGCGCCACGCGCTTTGCGCACCAGCTCGACATGGTTGATGTAAGCACTTCCGTCTGCCCATTGGTACGCACGAGGCAGCGGGCTGTGGCATGCGCCCTGCTCAAACGGCTGGCCCAGCGAAGGGTCAGCCTCAAGGGCTGCGGCAAGGGCTTCCAGCTTAGGCGCAAGAGTGGCCCAATCATCGAGCGCAGCCTGAAGGTTGCGGGCGACCTCGGTGGCCGGGATACATCGCGCAAGGTCGCGGCTGACAACGACAAGGTTCCCGTCGCGGGTTCCGTCCCGCAGGGTGGCGAGTTTCATTGGGAGCTCCGTACTACTGGTGATCCGCGCGCGCGCGTTCGTGCAGCCATGCCGCGTGTTGCGGGGCCAGCTTGGTCTGCGACCATTCGGCCAGCATGTCCGGCGCCACACGTTCGAGTTCGGTGTAGTCTTCCGACGAACCGGTATCGCAGGCCAGCTCCAGACGATGCCCGTTCGGATCGAAGAAATAGATCGACTTGAAAATGCCGTGATTGGTTGGCCCCAGAACCTCGACGCCGTTGGCTTCCAGATGGTTCTTGGCGGCGAGCAACTCATCAAGGCTGGCCAGCCTGAACGCGATGTGCTGCACCCATGCCGGTGTGTTGGGGTCCCGGCCCATCTCCGGTTGGCCCGGCAATTCGAAAAAGGCCAGGACATTGCCACCGCCTGCATCGAGGAAGATGTGCATGTACGGGTCGTGTTCGCCGGTCGATGGCACCTCATTTTCCGCAAAGGCCAGCTGGAACTTCATGCCCAACATCCTTTCGTACCATTCGGTCGTTTCGCCAGCGTCCTTGCAGCGATAGGCGACGTGATGAACGCCGCCCAATTGGGGAGCAGTGTGCCTCATTTGGCTTGCCTCACTCACCAGTCCAGCCGGTAAAGATGCGCCGTCCGGTATCGTGGAGAACCTGCGTCCGCTCGTCATCGCTGAGCAGCGAGGTTGACGCGATGGCCCGCTGGATCATCTCGGCATAGGTCCCCGAAGAGGTGCCGATGTCAGAGCCCCACATCACCTTGTGCGCGCCGAAATAATCGACTGCCCGGCGCAGGACTTTTGCCGGTTCCAAGCCGTTGTTGAACACGACGTCCATATTCAGCGAAGTCCACTTCACCGAGACGTTGTCGAGTGCCTGAACGCTGTCGAAATTGCCACCGATGCCGAAATCAGGCTCGCGCAGCTTGGGCAGGAAAATGTGGTCGAGAACGACCTTCATAGACGGAAAGCGGGCGGCCATACTGGCGACCAGCGGAAGCAGTTCGTTCCCGCCTAGAGCAGGAGCTTCAATATCCACGATCAGCCCCAATTCGTCAGCCAGTGCCCACACCGCCATCGACTGGTCAGAGCTCAGCCAGGCGATTTTGTCTTCGACATTAATCGGGAAGAACCGGATGCCGATCACACCCTTTTTGACCAGCTCGCGGATCATGGGCAGCGTTTTTTCTTCCATGGGATCGATGATGATCACCGCGCCCATCTCATTAGGGAAAAGATTGGCGGCATCGACGATGTAGCTGTTGTCCGTGCGGTAGAGCAGGCCCTTCTGCACTGCAGCGATCCCGACCACGTTTTCCTCTTTCATCCACCCGTGCAATTGCTCGGCAGTCGGTTTGATGTTCACCGGCTCTGGACCATGCATCCCGCCAGGAAAGCCCATCACACCAGGCCCGAAATCCGAACCCTTGGGTGCGCCTTCAAGTGACACTGGCACGGGGTTCTTGGGATAGCGGACCGTATCGTCGGATACGAGGTGGGCGTGGGCGTCGTAGATGAGGTGCTTTGTCTGGGTCACGGGTTCGGCTCCAATGTTTGGTCATCCCGTATTCGGGAAGAATTCCGTTTCATGATACTCAACCTGCGATGTCAGGTTCGATGTGACGCGCGGCTCGATAGAAAATCAAAGCAGCGGGCAGCGCAGGCAAGGTGAAGGCAATCAGCGCCAATCGGACGCTTTCTCCGGGGTCCATGCCACCGAACGTCGCAAAGGCATCGCTCAACAAGCCAAGCATGAGAGGGCCGCAGCCCAGCCCGATCAGGTTGATAGCCAGGAGGAGAATGGCCGAAGCCGTTGCACGCATATGCGGCGGGGCAACCGATTGGATCGTCGCCTGAACCGGGCCGATCCACATCGATGCCAAAAGAATTGAGGGGGCGAATGCCGCCAGCGCAAATGCAGCATCCGGCAACAGAAAGGCAAAGACCTGCACGGGGACAAACAGGGAAAGCGATACAGCGGTGACCGTACCGTAGGCTCCGGCATTCTTCAGTGCGCCGCGATCCGCCAGCTTTCCGCCGAGCCAAAGGCCAGTCGCCCCTGCAACGCCCGTCATCAGTCCCAGCGATACGCCCAATAGGCCGCCAGGCCCGAGACCCACACTATCGCCGATTGCGGACAGCTGCTCGCCGTGGACACGAAAGAAGAAAGGGGCGACAAATGCCTGATGCGCGTAGGTGACGGCTGAAATGAATGTTGCGCCGATCAAGAATTGGCGGAACGTCCGTTTTCCGATCAGCAACCGAAACGTTTCGCCCAGCGTGCTCTGAGGGCGTTCGGGTGGACCGTCGCTTGTCTTTGCGGCCGATTTTCTAGGTTCGGGCAGTCCAATGAAGATAGCTGCTGCGACCACAAATCCCGGAAGGCCAGCCACGAGAAAGGCGTAGCGCCACCCATAGGCATCGGCCACGAGCCCGCCGAGCGCCAAGCCGCATAGCGCACCAAGCGGCAGACCCATGTGGAAGAATGCCAATGCACCGGCGCGCTTCTCTCGCGGCGCGTAGTCGCTGATTAAGGAATGCGAAGGCGGCACGCCGCCCGCCTCACCTATGCCCACACCAAAACGAAAAATCAGCATTTGCCAGAAGGAATTGGCAAAGCCGCACAAGATGGTGAAGCCGCTCCAGCAAGCGGTCGCAATAGCGATAATCAGCGGACGGTTTCCCTTCTCCGCATAACGGGCGATCGGAATGCCTGCCAGCGCATAGAAAACAGCGAACGCGGTACCCGTCATCATCCCCAGCTGCCAATCGGCAAGACCCAGTTCTTCGCGGATCGGTTCAGCCAGTATGTTGACGATCTGACGATCGAGAAAATTGAGCACATAGACCATGAGCAACAGCAGCATGGCGCCCTTGAACTTTAGTCCGGACAGGGCCGCAGTCGGCAGCCCAGACGCCGGTCGCAAAGATTGTGCGCTCGAAGACACGAGGTCGATTGTATCCCTTCCCAAGCCCGGCATTGCGCCGGCCGCGATTTGGCCGGTGACAGCGACGGGTTCAACGCGGTTGGCCGCGCATTCATTGTTGCACATGGCTAGCTACATGTAGTGCAATCCGCAATACTCTAATTTGATAGTGAATCGAAAAGTCCTTTGCTTTTCGGGATCCGAGCGCTAGACCCTAGCTAAGTGACGTTCAGAAATGACCGCGAATGGAATGTTCGCCAAATCGCCTCAGCCGGCGTGGCCTCATCCTAAAAGCGGCAAAAAATGATGCGCACTGAGAGGATGAGGGAGGAGAGGCCGTGAGCAAACTGGCAACCACGAATCGTAAGTCTGTGTCCGCGGCAGTTGCGGGGGCTTCGAACTTTCATGAGCTTGGGCGCAATGTAGCAAACTACATTCAGGCCCCGCTTTTGCACGAGCATTGGTATGTATGTGCAACGCGAGACGAAATCACACGTGATCCGATCGCAAAGACGATCCTTGGGCACTCAATCGTTTTCTATCGCACACAAGAAGGCAAGCCGGTGGCATTGCAGAACCGCTGCCTTCATCGCTCCTTCCCGCTTGCGAAAAGCCGACTTGAAGGTGACGAGCTTGTCTGCGGCTATCACGGCGCGCGTTATGACAGCGATGGCAAGTTGCTGCGCATTCCATGCCAGAAGAATGTGCCTGACCGGGCGCTGCGATCCTATCCGCTAAAGGAAATGGGGCCGATGGTCTTCGTCTGGATGGGCAAAGGCGAGCCGGACAATTCCGCATTCGAGGCCATCAATTTTCTTGAAGATAGTGCGTTCCGCTCGGTGCAGGGAAGCTTTGAGATCGCAGCGAGCTACCTGCTAATGCAGGAAAACCTCAATGACTTCACGCATTTTGCATTCCTCCACAACCAGAGCTTTGGGGTTGAAGAGGACTATGCGGAAACAAGCCCGGATATAAGCCGCAAGGACGGCAAGGTCTTCAGCCTGCGTGCCGAACACGATTCCGATATGATCCGCGCCGTGCTGACCCCGCCGGGTGTCGCCTCGACTCTCGCCGGGCGAAGTCTGGTCCGGTATGACGAAAGCCATTCCGTATCCCCGGGCGTGTTTGTCTCGCGCCTTTGGACGGAAGTCGATGGCGACCCGGCCTCAGCCGACGGGTTGCGCGCGTACATCCTCCATATGATGACCCCGGTCTCAAAGAACAGTTGCCTTTACTGGTGGATGGTCGCGTTCAACCATGGTCAGGATGAAGACGAGTTCTTCGAAGTACTGCCACAATTTCTCCTCGGTGGCTTCAGCGAAGACGTGACCGCCTGCGAAGACATGCAGCGGCTGCTTGAAGACGATTCGACCGACTTCGACGAACTGAACATCACGGGTGACCGGGCTGGGCTGCATTTCCGCAAAATTCTGCTCGACTGGGCAGCCCAAGAATACGCTTAAGGCGCTCTCCGCCAATTTTGGCGCGGGCGCATGCAAGAAAAGGATACGAGAATGTCAGGCATCACAGAGCTCGGTTATGTTCGCTTCGGCGTCTCAAAGATGGACGAATGGCGTACCTATCTCGCCGATCTGCTGGGTCTCGAATTGCGCGACGATATCGACGACGGCAAGCTTTGGGCGCGGATGGACGGATGGCACCATCGCATCACTGTCGAGCAGAATGAAGCTGATGATCTGATCGGTATCGGGTTGCGCGTAGCCGGGCCCGAGGAGTTCAAGGAAATCCAGGCCGATTTGCGGTCGGCAGGCATCGACTTCGAGGTGGGCGATATGGCGCTCGCGATTGAGCGACGCGTGCTCGAGTTGATCCTGTTGCGGGATCCAGCCGGCAATCCAATCGAGATTTTTCATGGGCCGATGATGAGCCCGAGCATGCCATTCTACCCGGCCCGCCGACGCTTCGGAAAATTCGTCACCGGCCCCGCCGGTGTTGGGCACGTGCTGATCCGCCACGCGGGGGTCGAAGAAAGCTACGATTTCTACCGTCTATTGGGGCTCCGCAGTGAGTCGCAATTCCGCATTCCATTGCCAGGGGCGCCTGAACCCATGGCTGGCAGGTTCATGCACTGTAACAAGCCTGGCGCGCGTGAGCACTCGATCGCTTTTGGTTTGCCAAGTGAGAAATCGTGCAATCACCTCATGATCGAAGTCGACAACGTCGATGATCTCTTTGTGACCTACGAGGCGATCAAAGCTGCGGGTTACCTGATGCTGATCGACCTTGGCCGCCACGCGAATGACCAAGCGCTGTCTTTCTACGCCATGACACCATCAGGCTTTGGCATTGAGGTCGCTTTCGGTTGCGGCCCTGCCGGAGGCCAATCCTACCTCCTGAACGAAGATTATTACGGCCACGCTCCCAACGCGGATCTGCCGGCCATGATGGGTGAGGTTGACGAAATCCGCAAATAGCGGGGCGGGAACATCATTCAGCGGAACGTTTGGGAGAGGCAATTCATGTTCGCACAAAACTGCTGGTACGTCGCAATGCACAAGGATTCTTTGCCGAGTGCAAAGCCGGTCGGCGTAAAGGTCGCTGGCGAGGACCTGGTCCTCTACCGCGATAGCAATGGCGCTGTGGTGGCGATGGTCGATATGTGCCCCCATCGCCTCGCTCCGCTTTCGCTCGGGCGGGTCGAGGGCGATGACATACGCTGTATGTACCACGGCATCCGCTTTTCTTCGGAGGGCGTCTGCAAAGAGGTGCCCGGACAAGACAAGATCCCAGACAATTTCTGCGTCAAGAAGCATGCGGTGTTTGAGAGTCATCAGTGGATCTGGGTCTGGATTGGTGATCAGGCAAAGGCGGATGAGACGCTGATTGTTGACCGGCACTTCCACGATCCTGAAGAGTTTCACGTGCGCACCGGCTCGCTGGCATTCGCCGCGAACTATGAGCTGTTCAACGACAACACCTGCGATTTGTCACACGTTGCTTATGTTCATGAGGCGACGTTCAAACAGTTGGGCGATGATGATTGGTCCGAACGCCAGCCGGTCACAATGCGCACAGAGCGTTCGGTGAAGGTCGATCGTTGGATCGAAAACATGCCTCTGCCACAGCTGAACGGGCAGCGGGTCGACTTCTCAAGTCGCTTTGAACATTCGGTGCCCGGCGTTTTTGTGATGGATATCCAGGCGCACCCCACTGGCACCGCGCAGCAGCTCGAACTTGGAGCTCCGCCTGCCGATATGAAGCCGCTTTATCACTCCGCGACGATCCAGACCATGCGGCCGATCGACGAGACCACTTCAGAGTTTTTCTTCAGCATCATGGGCCCCCGCTGGCAGGCGGAAGAAATTGCCGAGATGGATTTCGAATTCGCAAAGAGCGGATTTGCCGAAGACAAGTGGATGATCGAAGCGCAGCAAAAAGTAATTACCGCTCATCCAGAGGAGCCCCTCCGAATGACATTGCACGATCGGGCAGGAGCGCACGTGCGAAAATTGATTAGAGATACCCAAAAGTCTTAGTGTTTTACTAATAAATATAAATAACTTCATCGGGAGAGGGAAATGAATATAGGAAAAATTGCACTTTTGAGTGCGTCGGTGATCCCATTTTTGAATGTAGGTGCAGTCTCTGCTCAGGAAGCAGGTCAACCCGAGGCGCAGGGAGAAGATAGCGCACTTTCGACGATTGTGGTCACGGCGACGCGATCGGAAACCAACATTCAGGAAACCCCGATCGCGGTTACCGGCGTTTCGGCGGAGAGCATTGCCGAGCGCAATGTCACCAACCTTGCCGACATTGCCACATTCGTACCCGGGCTTTCGATTGGCGCCTCTCAGGGCTTGGGGAGCGCCACTGCGAGCATCGCGATTCGAGGCATCGGGGTCGATTCAAGCGATTCTGACGCTTCAGTAGGGACCTACGTGGACGAAGTCTTCTTTTCTTCCGGACGAGGCAACATTCTTGGCCTGATGGATACCGAGCGCGTCGAGGTTCTCCGCGGCCCTCAAGGCACGCTGTTTGGCCGTAACACCATCGCTGGCGCAATCCAGTATGTCACCAGAGCCCCCAGCAGCGATTTCAACGGCTACATCACCGGAACCTATGGCTCCTACGATCGCACCGATATCGAAGGCGCTATCAACTTACCGGTCGGCGATACTTTCGCTGTGCGCGTTGCGGGTCGCTATGCGGACCGTGATGGCTTCGTTGCCGATGAATTTCAGGGGATCGATCGGGGCGGAGAAACTACCAAGGCCGCCCGTGTTCGCGCCAGATGGACGCCGACAGACCGCCTGACCGTCGACCTCAAAGGCGAATACGCCGATTTCAGCACTAATGGCCGTGCGGTTCAGGTCTTGAGCGTCAACCCTGCCGCTTTCTTCACCGCCGGTGGCGGCCTGTCAGCCGCATTGACACCTGATTTCATTTCTACCGATGCAGGACCCGGCGACTATACATTCCGGGGCTTTGATGGGCCGGATTTCTTCAAGTTTGAACAGACAATTCTTCAGGCCAACATCGAATATGACATTGGCGACAACGCTACTTTGAAGTCGATCACATCCATGTCGTGGTTTGAACACCAGCTGGCGGTCGACCTCGATCAGACAACTCTCCCGATCCTGAACATTTTTGATCCGAACTACAAAGTGGAGGCATTCACTCAGGAATTGCAGCTCTCCGGCGACCTTGCCGATGGCGCACTGCGGTACACAACGGGCTTGTATTACTACAATCGGGAAAACCGTCAGGTCCCGTCGCGCATTCTTACCGCGGCCGCGTTTGGAGGTTTCCCAGTTTCGCCCGATGGCGACCCATTCACCAAGAACGAGGCTATCGCGGCCTATGCTCAATTAAGCTATGACATTACCGATGCCATTACGGCTAATGTCGGCCTGCGCTATTCTGACGAAACTGTAAGCGGGCAACTCCTGGCAATTCCAGGTTCCGTTGAAAACGAGGCGTCCTTCAACGACCTTTCTCCATCGATTGGTTTGGACTTTCGCCTCAGCTATGATGCCTTCCTGTATGTGAAGGCTTCAAAAGGCTTCAGGGCAGGCGGCTTCACCCTTAATGCGGCAATCCCGTCTGGGGCTATCTCCTTCCTTCCCGAAGAAGCATGGACGTATGAAGCGGGACTTCGCCTTACCGCGCTTGACGGACGCTTGCGCTTCAACCCCACGATTTTCCAGACCGACTGGTCCGATATCCAATTCCTCGATGACCAGTTGTTTGGCGCCAACCTTATCGTGGTGACGCGCAATGCTGGCGACGCCCGTATTCGCGGCGTGGAAATCGAGACGGAATTCGCAGCAACGGACAATCTCTCGTTGCGTGGTGCGTTCGCCTACCTGGATGCGGGCTATACACGCGTTGCCGATGGCTTCTTTGGCGTACCGATCGTGCCAATTGATCAACCCTTGTCGCGAGCGCCGGAGTTCAAGGCTTCTGTTGGCGCGAACTATGTTATTCCGCTGGAAACCAACGGAGAGATCTCGATCAATGCTGACTACAACTGGGTTGACGATCAGGCATCGACCGCACGCGCCAACGCCGTCACCTTGCCGTCGGTGGGTCTGCTGAACGCACGGCTGCAATACACCGATCCGTCATCGCGTTTCACTGTGGCACTGTTCGGAACGAACCTGACGAATGAGTACGTTTTGGTTGGCGGAACGCGTTTCGGAACTGAAGGGACCGTAGCGACCGACGTCGCCGACCTTGGCCGCCCCCGTGAGATTGGCATCGAGCTCCGCTTCAACTTTTAACTCCAACCGGGAGCGGATCGGACTTTCCCGATCCGCTCCCACTCGTCTTGAGGGCCGCGCGGTTTTGACTGGCTTCGATAATAAGAGACCGGCTGCGAACGAACTGGCCGTTTCGACAAACCAAAGGAAAGATTATGTCTGCAGCTACTGACGTCCGGACGCAGCTATCAACCTATAACAAAATGGGTAGTGGCGAAAATCCGTCCCCTGAACTGCAGGTATTCTACGATGAACCGGCTCACGAGACGGATGGCGATACGCGCAGCTGGTACGTTCGCGGACAAAATTTCGTCCTGGCGTTCACTGAGGCCGCCGCAGGGGCCGTGTTCACGCGGACGAACCAGATCGACGAATACGTCATTCTGATCGAGCAAGAAGGGTGTCCGGCAAGGATCACCTGGAACGGTGAGACCGTAGAGGTCCCGGGTTATTGCGTAGTCATGATTCCTCCGGGTAACAGCTCGGTTGAGCTGCCGAAGGGCGGCCGGATTACCCGGCTCTATACATCGCGGTCGGAGGATCTGGTCGCCAAATGTCCGAACGCGTCGAACTACGCCACTCCCAAGCCGCACGTCGCGCCGTTCGAGCCATGGCCCGATCCGGTGGGCGGCTGGAAAGTGCGCAGCTACGATCTGAATGTTCCGCCAGCGCCCGGCGGATTCGCCCGGATGTACCGGTGCACCACATTCATGCTGAACGTGTTTCAGGTGTTCGAGGGCCCCCGCGATCCCAAGCGCATGTCTCCTCATTCGCACGACGATTTTGAGCAGTGCTCACTCGCGTTGAAGGGCGACTGGATTCATTCGCTGCGATGGAGCTGGGGAACCGATCTCGATGCCTGGCGCGAGGACGAGCACGTCAAAATTGGGGCACCTTCTGCGATGGTGATCCCAGCAACCGTAATCCATTCCTCTCGCTGGGTTTCCGAAGGGGAAAACCAGCTCGTCGACATTTTCAGCCCGCCTCGTGTGGACTTTTCGAAGATCGACGGATGGGTTCTCAACGCAGACGACTATCCGATGCCCGAAGGCGTTTGAAGCAACCGGCCAAGCATTGCCACTGAAGGATTTCCAGCATGACCAACCACGCAGCCCACTCACGCTTTCGCGACGCCCTGTCCGCAGGCGAACTGCAGATCGGCACATTTATCAAGACCCCTACTGGCCATGCGACAGAAATTCTGGGCGGTCTGGGTTTTGATTTTGTCGTTCTCGATACCGAGCACGCTCCGCTGGGTCGCGAATCCATCGACCAGATCTTGCTGGCGGCTCGCGCAGCGGACATAGCTGGCATCGTGCGCGTCCAAAGCAGCGCCGGTCCCGAAATGCTCTCGGCGCTCGACTGCGGCGCGGCGGGCGTCCTGGTCCCGCACGTCACGAGTGGGACCATGGCTCGGGACATAGTTAGCAAATGCCGCTTCCGCGGTGGTCACCGCGGGTTCTCAAACTCGACCCGGGCGGGCAATTATGGTCGTGCCGGGATCTGGGAATATGTCGACACCTGCGATGCGGTCACAACCGTTATTGCAATGATTGAAGATCCAGAGGCAATTGAGAACATCGACGAAATCCTCGCGGTAGACGGCCTTGATGCTGTTTTTATCGGTCGCGGAGACCTGATGGTCGCCTATGAAGCGCAATCGCCGATGGCGGATGAACTGGTCAATGGGACCAGAAAGGTGGTTGAAGCCGCAAAGGCGGCCGGCAAGCCGGTGCTGACCGTTACCGTTGGCGGAAAAGATACAGAGATGCTCAAGGCCTTGGGGGTCACCGGTTTCATGATTGCCTCCGATCAGGGCTTCATGCGCCAGGCAGCCGCCACAACACTTGCAGAGATACGTGGGCCAGGCGCCTCGGATGCCTGAAGTGGCCGGTAAAGTTTCGCGATGATGGGGGCGCCCAGTATTATCGGCAGCCTGGCTGATGTCGAAGCGATTGAGAGTATCCCACTTTCTGAACGCGAACTCCCTCGAAGCACCTACGAGGCGATTGAGGCAACGGCAAAAGCGCGTCCGGACGCTTTGGCCATACGCTATATTGAAAGCGGTGAAGGTTGGCGCGCCGGTTTCGATGCCGGCAAGACCGGCCTGTCGTGCGACCTCACCTATCACGAATTCTTCGGCAGGATAAATCAGATCGCCAATCTGCTCCATGCGCTTGGAGTACGCCGAGGCGACGTGGTGTCGATGGTGCTCCCCAACTTGCCGGAAACCTATTGCGTCATGTGGGCCGGAGAGGCTGCGGGCGTTATCAACCCGGTAAACTATCTTCTTGGCGCGGAGCAGATCGGCCAGATCATTGCCTCTGCGCAAAGCAAGGTTCTCATCATCATGGGTGAGCATGACGAGTGTGATGTTTTCGGCAAACTTGACGCTATTCGCGCGCAGGCAAGCTGCATAGAACACGTGATAGTGGTCGGTCTGGGCGGTGGAGAAGGTACTGGCTACCTCGACTTCGAAGAAGCTGTCGGCGCACACAGTGCGGCTTCGCTGGATTTCGAGCCCCCTGCATCCCCTGATACGATCAGCGCCCTCTTCCAGACGGGTGGCACTACAGGCCTACCGAAGCTGGCGAAGCATTCGCATCGCAACGAGGTTTATCTCGGGTGGGTGCTCAATTACCTCTACCATTTCAAACCCGGCGATACCGCCTTGGTGGGTTTGCCCCTGTTCCATTGCAATGCGATGATTTCATCGGGTTTGACCGCCTTTATGGCTGGCGCGACCGTGCTGATGACGGGGATCCACGGGTATCGCTCCCGCGGGATACTCGACAATCTGTTCCAGCTGATCTCCGCCTATAATGTTATGACCTTTTCCGGGGTGCCGACCATTTACGCGCGCCTGCTCCAACTTCCGACGGAGGGCTGCGACCTCAGCTCGCTGCGCCAGCCAGTTTGCGGAGCGGCGCCCATGCCAGTCCAGTTGTTTCACGATTTCGAATCCAAGATCGGCGTGCGTGTCTCCGAGGGATACGGACTGACTGAAGCGACCGTTTGCAGCACGGCCTGCCCCACACAAGTCGATCCGCCGCGCATCGGCTCGATCGGGCTGCGTTTGCCGTACACCGATGTGAAGGCCGCAGTTCTCGATATGGATGGGAACTATGTCCGCGATTGCGATATCGATGAAATTGGGACGATCCTTGTCTCTGGGCCCTCAATCACTCCGGGCTATACCGATGAAAGCAAGAACGCCGCCCTGTTCGTAGTCGATGAGGCCGGAACCAAATGGATCAACACCGGTGATCTGGCGCGGCAGGACGCCGATGGCTTCTTCTGGCTTACCGGAAGGTCCAAGGAATTGATTATCCGGGGCGGGCACAACATTGATCCCAAAATGATCGAGGAAGCGCTCGCCGCGCATCCGGCGGTCAACCTGGCAGCTGCCGTCGGTCGTCCAGACCCCGACGTCGGTGAAGTGCCCGTCGCCTATGTCGACCTTCTGGGGGAGGCAAGTGAAGCCGAATTGATCGAATGGTGCCGCGCGCATGTTGGAGAAAGAGCGGCTGTCCCGAAAGCTATCGTCACGCTCGACGCACTGCCCGTAACCGGGGTTGGCAAGATTGATAAGCCCACGCTGAATCTCATGGAGATCCAATACGTTGTCACTCAGGAGTTGGCGAACTTAGGCCATCTTTTCAAGAACACTCACGTAGAAGCCTTTGCTGACACCAAGTTGGGTAACACTGCCAATATCCAGACAACATGCGCTGATGGCGTGGACCTGGGTGTGGCTGACCAGGCAGTCCGAAATCTCCTTGATCGGTTCAGCTTTTGCTATGTGCTGGAAACACGGCCATGACTTACATTCGGCTTGCGGCCGCCCACCCCTTCCATCTTCTTGGCCCGGCCGGGAATTGACGCTATCGGATAAGCATCCGGAAAAGAGAGAATAATGGTCTGTGATCCCAGCCCTGTGATGGAACAGGTTCAAGCAAAGAAAAAACCGTCTCTCAGAGCTCGGCAGAAAGAACTGCGCAAGAAGCAGATGCTGGAAGCTGCTCGCAAGCTTTTCATTGCCAATGGCTATAGCAAGACCAGCATAGAAACGATTGCACAGAACGCAGAGGTCGGCGTCGCGACTGTTTATACCTATTTCGAAAACAAGGAAAACCTTGCAGCAAACCTTATAAGAAGCGATATTAACGAGATATTCTGGGAAGTTAGCCGGGTAAGTGAAAGCTTGCCAGACGACCCTGCGGAAGCCGTGATCAAATTGATCGACGTACTCGTCAACTTCCACAAGTTCATTACCGCCGAACTGCTGCGGGAATTCGTCAGCGAAGCGAGAATAAATGGTCCCGTGGGAGAAGTGTGGGACTGGACACACCGAAATCAGATTGCAGCAATCGCCAGGGTTTTGGCTCGCGGGAAGGAATTAGGTCGTGTCGCCGAACCGCTGGACGTTGAAACCGCTGCTGCGCTGATAATCGACCTCATGGATCGCCACTTGAACAAGCTAACAACTTCCGGGAATACAAAAAGTATCGATGGTCAGCTGGAGCAGTTTATCCGTCTGCTCTTTGTCGAATGGACCCCCGGCTAGAGCGGTCCGATTAGGCGGGGGTGGCTCGATCGAACCTCCCCGGTCTGTGATCCAAGAAATCGTTGAGCAACCAGCGGGCAGCGACCCCTAACGAATTGCTCCTTTCGTGAACCGCATACATTGGTATCGATCCTGGCAGTATGCTTGGCTCATCAATCGCGAGGCGTACCAGTTTGCCTCTCGCAAGATGATCGCTCACCAAGTGCTCGGGCATGGTGCACCATCCGAAGCCAGCCAGAAGAAACTCAAGCCTGCGACCAATATCGACAAAGCGCCATATCCGGCTCGAAACCATGCTGAAGCTGGGGCCACCGGATTGCAGCGGATCGGTCAAGACCAATTGTACATGCTCGGCCAGGACTTCCCGCAACAGGGGCCGCGTCTCGTGCGCCAAGGCATGTTTGGGCGACACCACGGGCACGAGCTTGATCGATGCGAATTTCCGGGCCTCGAGTTCCTGCGCGCTGGTCGGCATCAGCCCACACAGCGCCAGCATGGCCGTACCATCGCGTACCCGGCGTTCTGCTCCCAGAATGCTCTCGGTAAAAACGGTGACGGCGAGATCTGGGAATCTCTCCTGTAGTCTGGCCAGACTGTCCACCACAGGTTCGGTCGGCACCATGCAATCAATCGCAAGTGTGAGCTCAGGCTCCAGCCCGGCAGCAATGTTTGCGGCTGTGCGCTGAAACTGATCCGCATGGCCAAGCGTCTCTCGCGCCTTCAGCGCAAGGACCTTGCCAGCCGGCGTGAGTTGCGGCTTGTGACCGCTGCGATCGAAGAGCTGAACACCGGTGTTCGTCTCAAGCGATTGCACAAGGCTGCTGATTGCAGATTGGACACGGCCCAGTTTTCGCCCTGCCGCAGAAAAGCTGCCTGTGTCCTCAATCGCAACCAGAACGGTTAGCTGGTCTAGAGTTAGCGATCCAATCACAGTCCATCTCCTTCACAGATGGATATTATCATGAAAATATCGCTTCTTCTAATAGAGTTTGCGCAATATGAGATTGGCTATGAAATTTTCCGCCGTTCCTGCAGCCATCTTTGAAAGCGAACAGCGCGATCCGTCGGTCATAATCCGCGACTGGCATGCGCATGTTTATTTTGACCCTGCCGAAGCGGTTGAAGTTTCCCAATTCCTCAAATTTGCATCATCCCATCTCGGCGTTCCCATGGGATACGTCCATACGAGGCCGGTCGGTCCGCATCCTCGCGGCAGCTGTCAGCTCACCATCCCGACGCAACGGTTCGGCGAGGTTACGCAATGGCTGGCTATCAATCGCGGCGATTACACGATCCTTCTCCATCCTAGCACCGGAGATGACGTTGCAGATCACCTTTTTCACGCGATTTGGCTCGGCCCGATCGAGGAACTGGTGCCGCCGCCAGGCCTGCAAGGGCGCTAGCATCGGTCAGCGGCGTTCCACCGATAGCAATCCGAAAACTCCCAAAAACAGGGAAGACGCTATGAAAGAGAATACACAAACGGCGGGCACCGCCATGAAGATCGGACTTTGGGTTGCACAAGTCTTTGTGGCTCTGATGTTCTGCTATTCCGGTTATCTCAAACTTGCGACGCCGTTGCCCGCTCTTGCCGAAATGGGCATGCTCTGGCCATCGGAAGTCCCTCCTGCGTTTCTCGCGGCCATTGGACTGATCGATCTGGCTGGCGGCATTGGCATCCTTTTGCCTGCGCTCACGCGGATCCTGCCCCGCCTGACAGTATATGCTGCGGCTGGCTGTAGCGTATTGCAGGTGTGTGCGATCATTTTCCACGCAATGCGCGGAGAGTTCGCAGTACTGCCTTTCAACTTCATGCTCTTGGCGCTGGCGCTGTTTGTCTTTTGGGGGCGCAGCAAGAAGGCTCCGATCAGCCCGCGCTGAAACAGGAAAAACATCGCCTTTCTGGAGTCGATAGATGTTTGGCAGCTCGGCGAGGCACTCCCGCTTGATACGAAGCGTGATCAGGCCTCGCCGTAACACCGTCCCGAAACCAAGGGAAAAGCGATGAGGCTTCTGATACTCGGTGCGAATGGATGCACGGGAAAGTGCTTCGTCGAAGAGGCGCTCGCGGGGGCATGAGGTTGTTGCCTTAGTCGGGAACGCGGATAGCCTGGCCCCTCAGGCTGAGCTGACTGTCATGGAGGCACTCCAACGCGCGCAGCTGACTACGATCAGGCAGCAAAGGGGTGCGATGCGGTTCTCGTCGCACTCAACAATCCCCGGACATCCGACGCGCCCTGGGCCAGGCCTGTTACGACCGAGCCCCGTTTTGACAAATGCTGCAAAGAACATGGCGGCAAGCATCTGACATGGTGAGGTCGACACGCGCCGCCGATGGTGGGCTGCGAACCGCTACTGACAGCTATCCTCAAGCCAAGAAACCTGTGCCCCACCATTACAATATGACGAAAATGCCCTAGGTATGCGCCCGCGGGGCGGATTAAGGCACAAGGTTGATGGACCGGCAAATCTACAATTTCGACAGCCTGC